>ENA-OQJD01000072-OQJD01000072.1-human-gut-metagenome-genome-assembly--contig:-NODE-72-length-12650-cov-3.253773_pt1 | contig 12650 bp, 16 predicted proteins | sample MGYA00242596_ERZ504762 | MGnify/ENA primary metagenome ERZ504762 (study PRJEB26092, sample SAMD00036356) | human gut metagenome | host: Homo sapiens | study: EMG produced TPA metagenomics assembly of... | reverse complement strand
CAGAAAGGAAAACAGGATATAAACCAAGAAAAGAAAAAGTATAACGACATTAATGGCTTTCATAAAATGGAGTTCAGACAGTGCAGAACTTATGAAGATTTTGAATATGCAATGAAAATCAGGTTTTCAGAAGATGAAGTTGTTGAGATGGACACTGTGAGAGGCGTAAGGGAATCAGGAAAAAGGTTATTAACAATGATTTTTAGACACAATAATCTAATGCTTTTATTTCTAATGCCTGATGGAAAAGCAGAGTCAGTAAAGAGAGTATTTGATTTTCTTGAAGTGGGATTAGGAACAGATGTGTTTCGAAGATTGTTTCCGGTAATTCTTACAGATAATGGGAGTGAGTTTAAAAAGGTAGACCAGTTGGAATTAACAGATGAATTAACCTATAGAACTAGTATTTATTATTGTGATCCAATGGCATCATGGCAGAAAGGTTGCCTGGAAAAGAATCACGAATTTATCCGTTATGCAATTCCAAAAGGAAAGAGTTTAAATCCGTACACGCAGGAAGATATAACACTTCTTATGAATCACATCAATAGTGTAAAGCGCCCAGGATTAGGAAACAAAAGTCCTTATGAACTTATATCAGAAGAAGATGAAGATATGATGGCATTAATGTCATTATTAAAAATGCACCTCATCCCACCCGATGAAGTGCACTTAAAGCCAGATTTATTCGTTAGAAAGTAATTAGATCAAACTGCAGATAGTAATCGATTTGTCGTAATGTATTAAATAGGCGGGTCGCGTTTACTTTTGCACAACAAGTAGCTAGCCGTCTTTTAATTATGCAAAAAAATATATATCTGCTATCTGGAATGCCTTAATTATAGCACAAAAATGATTTGTAGGTACCTATTTAAAAGTGGATTATTGTACCAAATTTAAAATTTTGATTATTAGACGAACTTTCAGTCGAGTTTTAGTTTTTCATTCAAGCGATAATAAGAAAATATCTATAGAACTGAAAGAAGGGATTCTTATGGCGGTTACCAATAATATCAGAGAAATCCGGGAGCAGCGTGGCATTTACCAGGATGACCTTGCCGCTGCTATCGGATACAGCACCAAAACTGTTGGCAGGATAGAACGTGGGGACAGCACCCCATCTGCCGAATTTATGCTGCGGATATCAAAATACTTTAATATGCTGGTGGAAGATGTATTCCATGTGGAAGATTGAGTCGGAGCAGCAATCCGGCTCACCTTCTATTTTGGACAGCTTTTTCATGTCCTTATCAACAACTATAGTTTTTTTGATAAATGCTTGACTGTAAACCTTGTTTATAGCTTATTATTAAGTAAAATAGAGTTGCTCGAAAGGAGGGCATAATATGACTATAAAAGACGTAGAAGAGCGAACAGGTTTATCCCGTTCTAATATCCGTTTTTATGAAAAGGAAAAACTTATTGAGCCTTCGAGAAATGAAAGTAATGGTTATAGAGATTATTCTGAAAATGATGTGGAAAATATAAAGAAGATTGCATATCTACGTACATTGGGAATTTCTATTGAAGATATACGAAGTATTATATCCGAAAAAGTAACATTGCAGGAAATGCTTGAGAAGCAAAAGGAAGTATTAAAAAATCAGATTACTGATTTGAATAAGGCGAAACTCATGTGCGAAAAAATGCTGGATGAAGAAAGTATTAGTTATGAAAAATTACAGGTAGAACAATATGTAACAGATTTGCATGACTATTGGAAAGATAATCGAACTGTTTTCAAACTGGATTCCGTCAGCTTTTTGTATATATGGGGAAGTATGCTTACCTGGACTATGATTACCGCACTATGCTTGATTATTGGGGCTTTGTCTTATTCTAAGTTGCCGACAGAAATTCCAGTACAATGGAGTAAAGGAGCGGCAACATCCCTAGTTAATAAGTAAACGGTAGAATACGAGTACCTTGACAAATAGCAGACCGCTTTTGCGGTCTGTTTATTTTCCGCTGGCTTTTTGCGGCTTTCTAATGTTTTCGGGCAACATATCTGACCATGGCAGAAGTTCTGCAAGAAAATCTATGTTTTTGTCATCTACATGTTTGGGAATCTCCGTAAGCAGATATTCGAAATAATCGAAAGGTTTCAGGTTATTCGCCTTTGCAGTTTCTGCGATACTGTAGATGATCGCTGAACTATTGGCTCCATTGACCGTATCGATCATCTCCCAGTTTTTCTTCCCTATACAGAATCCACGGATCGCACGTTCGCTGGCATTGTTGTCTATTGGAACATCCCCATCTTCCAGAAAGACTTTCAGGTAGCTTTCCTGGTTCAGTGCATATGTAAATGCTTCCCGTATTTTACCGTTCTTTGGAATCTTAGGTTCATTCTGTTTCAGGTACGCAAAGAAAGCATCCACCAGTGGTTTTACCACAAGCTGACGCTGCATGAGCCTGTCTTCCGTAGAAAAATCAGACAGTTTTCCCTCTTCCCGGTAAATGGCCTGTATCTGTTTCATGATCAGATGCAGGATTGATTCCTTTCGGTGTGCTTTGGGTATCACTTCCAGTGCATCGTTAAACCTGCGCCTGCAGTGAACCCAGCAGCCTGCAATCTTCAGATTTTCACGCTCCTTTTCCAATGTATGATATACCTGGTACCCATCCGTAACACAGATCCCGGTGTAATCCCTCAGGAATTCCCGGGGATGGGATGCATTACGCGTTTTCTGGTATTCATAAAGGATGATCTGACGATCCCGGTACATAAAGCCGGACCGGTACACCCACATGTAACTCTGGATGCCAGCAGGACGCCCGTCCTTATTTACAAGTACAGGAGTCTCATCTGCCTGTATCACATGATAATCATACAGAAGTTTATGCAGATAATCATACATGGTTCCCAGATATTCTTCCCCAAGACGGATCATCCAGTTCGCCATGTTCTGTCTGGTAATGGCAAGCCCGTACCTTTCGAATTCTTTTTCAAGACGGTAGAGAGGTACCGCATTTACATACTTGCCATTTATGACTGCCGCAGCAAGGGACGGGGATACAAGGCTTCCATGAAGCAGATTTCTGGGATGGGGTGCCTTTATCATGTGTTCATCCAGTTTACTGGAATAAACGCCGATATGATGTTCCTCTATCACGACACTGGCCGGAATGAACTGATAACATCGGGAAATGGCATCCGGAAGCTGTTTCCATCCGTTTTCACCAAACTCAGCCGTCAGTTCTTCCTCTTTCAGATAGTGATCAATACGTTTTACTGTCAGCCCTGCTATATCAGCCGCTTTTTTTCCCTTGGCTGTTTTTTTCTTTTTGGGTGCTTTCAATTCCAGGTCATCAGGTTCCGGTGCATCCAGGTCGCAGACTGCCTCTGCTTCATTAAAGAATACGATAGTCCCGTCCACTTCCATGAAACGTATCTGTTCAGAATCCGCCATTTTTTCGCTGGATCTGCCAAAACGGTTCTTCTGAAAAAGGACCATCTGTTCCATCATCAGCTGCATCCTGTCATTTAAGGCCTGCGTTTGCCTGGACAATTCTTCCATCTGTCCCTGCATCCCAAGAAAAAGCTCTATCAGCAGATCCTTATCAAACTTATTCAGTTGTTCTTTTGTGTACTTGATCGTCATAACCGGAACTCCTGTCTTTATACTGATTCCGATTATAACAGAATTTTTGTATTTCCGCCAATCCTTCAGATATGGGCTTTCGTCATAATGACGGTGGATAATACATCTGGAAAGCCGTTGTTTTACAGCTTTTCAGATGTATTATCCACAACAGTTTTTCTATTCACACGATAACAAATGGAATGAGAAAAGACTGTTTGTGGATAACCTTTTTCTATCCGGTTGATACACATCATTTTTACAGTTTTGGTACTTTTTTATTTTCGGCATTTTGCACAGGCTACATAATGCGGGGTGTCTCTTTCAGCTCAGAGATCGGATGGCGTGCAACGATCTCCAGTCCCTGCATCAGCATACGGTACTGGTCGTCTGTGATCGCCATTGCCTCATCTGCCGAACGGGGCCACCGGAATGCACCATTATCGAGTCTCTTGTACATAAGGAGAAAACCATCGCCTTCCCAGAGCAGTGCTTTGATCCGGTCACATCTTCTTCCACAGAAAAGAAACAGTGTATTTTTGTCGTAAGGATCAAGCTTAAACTGAAAGCGTACGATCGTTGCCAGCCCATCGATCCCACGACGGAGATCCGTAAATCCCATCGCCAGATACACCTTTTTAAATCCGGAAGCATCTGCATCATTCAGCATGGGTAAAAGCCTTTATGAGATGGCAGAGCATTTCCGGTGAAGTACCGGAAAATATCTCAGCTGACAGTCCCCTGGTATTTTTAATACGGATCATTGGCAGAGTTCCTGCCGAAATGCATGTACCGTCCAGCAGCGCGTCAAGCTGCCGCCGCCCGGTGGATTTCTCCGCATTGCTGTTCGGGAAGAAAAATTGATCTACCGAAATATGATACCGGGTTACAAGGTCATAGAATACCTGTAAACTCGGCTGTTGTCCCTTGTTCTCGATATTCGCAAGGTAGCGCGGGGAAATATATAACTCGTCGCTTACCTTTTTGCGGCTCTCGCCGTATTCATTTCTCGCGGCTTTTATAGCTGCCCCGAAAGCCTTAAAGTCGTACAATGGTACGGGTCTTTTTGCCATTTTCATTCACCCTGTTACATTTTACAGTTCACCTTTCTTTTTGGATATGTCCACACAATTCATATCATTAGGTTAAATACTTCCTGTTGTGTATTGACAGTAGACTGATTTTCTGATAAAATAAAATTTATGTAAAAGGAGGCGGCGTTTATGTTGCATAGCATGCGTATTAGATAAGCATTGAAAAAAAGGATTTTCCCATTTTCAACATGGGCTTTTTTGTCATGCTTATTTTGCGGATGCTATACAAAAAACTAACGACGTATAGATATAGTATAGACATAGTGCAAGCTATGCCTTAGTTTTGTTGTACTGCTCTGTGCATTATAAATGCAGGTCAATGCTCATGTTGAGAATTGACCTGCATTTTTTTTGTGTAAAAAGGACGAGTGAAATATAATGCTTAAAAAATATTGGATAAAATGTCCGATTTGTAACGGAAAGACGAGAGTTCAAGTATTTCATAATACTGTATTAAAAGATTTTCCTCTTTTCTGCCCTAAATGCAAATTGACGCATATCATTGATGTAGAAAAATTAGAGATTGTAATCAAAAATACAGAAAAACAAACTTTTATTATTTAGAAGAAAGGATATAAAAATGAAACGTTTACCTAAATATACGCCTGCGGAAGTACGGAATGATCCATACGGATTTACTTACAAAGAAATGTCGGAAGTTATTGGCGAGAATGAAGCAAAAGCCTTATATGAAGAATTATATAAGCAATTACCACGCAAAAAAAATCTATCAATGTTGGTAAAAAATAATTTGCAAAAGCAGTGATACTGAAAAGTATGTTTACGAACTGAAAGACAACAAATACATTGAAACGGTTTTTATCAAGCGGCGAGATGGTGGAACTGTTTGCGTGAGCACACAAGTCGGTTGTCCTGTTGGTTGTATTTTTTGTGAGTCCGGGCGAAATGGCTTTGTTCGTAATCTAACATCGTCAGAAATCGTACAACAGATTATATTGTTGCGTCGAAAAGTAAACCGTATCGTTTTTATGGGTATGGGAGAGCCTTTATTCAATTATGACAACTTGATAAAAGCAATCCATATTCTCCGAGATAGATATGGGCTCAACTTTCCAACCGACGGCATTACCATATCAACAGTTGGTCCGGTCGATCAATTAAAAAAATTGCGCGAGGAACATCTTAAAATTCAGTTGACAATATCTTTACACGCAGCAACACAATCTGCAAGAAATCGTATTATTCCTCACATGCGCATATATGCTATTGAAGATGTTGTTAAGCAAGCCTTATCCTATTCTGAAAGGCATAATCGCAAAATTGTCTTTGCGTATTTGCTTTTACCGGGTATAAATGACCGGCCCTCAGATGTAAGACAACTTGCAAAATGGTTTCGGGGCAAAAAAGTTATGATTAACGTGTTACAATACAACCCAACAAGCAATTCAAGAATTAAAGCACCACAGAAACGGGAAATAGTTGCATTCAAACATCAATTAGAGCAAGCAGGACTTGAAGTTACTATGAGAGTTTCTCATGGCAGAGAGATTAACGCGGCTTGTGGACAGTTAGCTAACACATATAATAAATTACAAAAAAAAATGATTAAAAGTGCCAGACGCATAGACGCAGAGCCGATAACGCATTAGGTACAAAAAACCTATGTGTTATCGGCTTTTTTATTTAATATTGCGCAAAAGCCGCTGTTCCCTATTATAGAATGGATTGCGGGTAGTGTATTAAAGTCGCCCTTTTTTAAGGATACGGCGGTATCGGGGAGGTATCGCCGTGTCCATTTTTATTTACTGTAACCCGCCTAATGCTTTGCGGTCAAAAAAAGCTATGCTCCGCAAGCGGGATATTCCGGCTATGAATGTGAACTGTCAATACATTTAGCTACTGCTTACATTTCCTTTGCGCCCGTCCGCGTCTTGCGGACGGGCGCATTTTGCTTTTTTCAACTTTTTTCTGAAAAGCGCACTCAAGAGCCATCTCCCGAACGGGTACGGAGCGAAAGGGGCAGAGAGGACAAGCCCTTAACTCCCGTCCTCTACTCCACGCGGGAAGGAGGTGAACTCTATGGAGCTATCTTCTTCCGACAAGGAAAGAATACAACATCAGTACGACGCATTAGCAAAGAAAACTTTGGTCGGCGAAGCGAAAAGCCACCGCCGCACTCTTGCGAAACGCGCAGCACGCGAAGTTACTTTTTCGGATTTGAGCGAAAGCGAACTCGCGCAGCTTTTCACAACGGACGAATACGAAAGCGATTATTTCCGTTTTCAAGTGTCCGGCTTTGATGTACTCGTCAAAAATGAACTGCTTGCCGAAGCCCTTAACGCTTTGCCCGAAAGGAAACGCGACATTATCCTTTTGTCCTACTTCTTGGATATGAGCGACGCGGAAATTGGCGAACTGCTGAATGTTGTACGCACGACGGTTTTCCGGCACAGGAAATCCGCGCTTGCGAAAATCAAACAGTATTTGGAGGGAAAAGCAGATGATGAATACCGTTAGGAAGTCTGAAAATCTGTTGCCGTTCCCTGTCATTTCCGCAGCGGCAAACGGCGACACAACCGCCATGTGCGCGATCTTGAAGCACTACGAGGGTTACATAGCGAAACTTTGTACCCGCACGCTGAAAGACGACGCGGGCAATACCTATTCCTATGTGGACGAGGAAATGCGTAACAGGCTGCAAGTGCGCCTTATTACCCGCACCCTTGCTTTTCATGTAGGATAATCTTTTAGCCCATGCGGGGAGCGTGTCCCCTTTCCACGCTTCCCGTTATGGGCTATTTGTCGTTCCGCAAAAGCATATCCGCTGTTGATGTGCTTTTGCAGGCCGACAAAGCCTATTGTTCTTTGACAAAGAAAGCGGCCTTTGGTGCGCAGCATAACAGGCAAACGGGTACATTCCGTCTGTACCGAGCCAGTCGGCGGGTACGCCATGACAGCTTTTCCCCATAGGGGAAAAGCCGAGCGAGAACTACCGCGCCGTAAAACAGGTTTAGCAGCTTGTGGGCGACGACATACAAGGCGGCACAATGATACTCCCGCGTTGAACACCCTCAAAGTATTGCGCGGCGCACCCATAAGCATGGGCCGGGGTGAAACTCCCGTGAGGTTGCAGCTAACAACCGCCCGTTTTTGCCTTTTGACGAATATAGTTTATCCATACAGGAAAAGGAGGTTTTTCTAATGGATAAAAAACAGACAATTACAACCGAACGCAAAATAGGGAAAATCACCTATCTTGTTCAAGCGTTGCCGAGTGAAAAGGCAACCGATACAATCCATAAAAAGATTGAGAAACTCATTGTAAAGGATTTGCAGAAAAAGCCCGGAAATCCGGGATTTTTAGCGTCCGAGTAGTGCATTAGGCGGCGGGATATGGTATAATGATAGCAACACATTATACCTGTTTATTCGGCTGTCGGAAAGGAGGACTAATGTTACAGTCGAATAAAATCACCGCCCTTTACTGCCGTTTAAGTCAAGAGGATATGCAAGCCGGAGAAAGCGGAAGCATACAGCACCAAAAAATGATACTTCAACGCTATGCGGACGAACACCATTTTTTGAACACAAAGTTTTTTGTGGACGACGGATTTTCCGGCGTGAGTTTTGAGCGCGAGGGGCTGCAAGCGATGTTGCAGGAAGTGGAAGCCGGACGAGTGGCGACGGTCATTACCAAAGACCTTTCCCGTCTTGGCAGAAACTATCTGAAAACGGGCGAACTCATAGAGATTGTATTTCCCGAAAACGGAGTACGCTATATCGCGATCAACGACGGAGTTGACACAGCGCGGGAGGATAACGAGTTTACCCCCTTGCGGAACTGGTTTAACGAGTTTTACGCCCGCGACACAAGCAAGAAAATCCGCGCAGTTAAACAGGCACAGGCGCAAAAAGGCGAGCGCGTCAACGGGGAATATCCATACGGCTATATCCCAGACCCGAACAACCGCCACCACCTTATACCCGACCCGGAAACCGCGCCGATTGTCAAACAGGTTTTCGCTATGTTTGTTAGCGGCGTGCGTATGTGCGAAATCCAAAAATGGCTTGCGGAAAACAAAGTCTTGACGATTGGAGCGTTGCGCTATCAGCGTACAGGACAGGCGCGGTATCAGCGGGCAATGATCGCCCCCTATACTTGGCCGGACAAAACGCTCTATGACATATTAGCAAGGCAGGAATATTTAGGGCATACCATAACCGCGAAAACTCACAAGGTATCCTACAAGTCGAAAAAGACCCGGAAGAACGAAGAAGAACAACGCTATTTCTTCCCAAACACCCATGAGCCGCTTGTTGACGAGGAAACCTTTGAACTTGCGCAAAAGCGGATTGCTACCCGCCACCGCCCGACAAAAGCAGCGGAGATTGATATTTTTTCCGGCTTGCTGTTTTGCGCTGGTTGCAGACATAAGATGTATTACCAACAGGGCGTAAATATCGAGCCGCGCAAGTTTTCCTATTCTTGCGGCGCATGGCGCAACAGGGCAAGGACAGGCAGCGAGTGTACCTCTCATTATATCCGCAAAAACGTACTTCTTGATTTAGTGCTGGAAGATATGCGGCGGGTTTTGCGGTATGTTAAGGAACACGAACAGGACTTTATCTGTAAAGCTACCGAGTACGGCGACATGGAAGCGAGAAAGGCATTAGCGCAGCAGCAAAAGGAACTTTTCAAAGCACAGGCGCGTATGACCGAACTTGACACGCTTTTCCGCAAGCTGTATGAGGACAACGCATTAGGCAGACTGACAGATGAACGGTTTGTGTTTCTAACTTCCGGCTATGAGGACGAAAAGAAATCCCTTGCCGCAAGGATAGACGAGTTACAACAGCAGATCGCAACCGTTACCGAGCGAAAAAGGGATATATCAAGGTTTATTCAGATTGTCGGGAAATACAGCGACATACAGGAATTGACCTATGAAAACGTCCATGAGTTTATCGACCGTATTTTGATACATGAATTAGACCGGGAAACCAACACCCGGAAAATCGAAATCCATTATAGCTTTGTCGGACAGGTTGATACCGAGCAGGAGCCGACGCAAGTTGTCAACCATGACCGCCGCAACATGGTAGATGTAAAAAGTATCGCTATCTAACCCCAGCAAAATTCGTACCCGTATAGCCGTCGTCCACATAGAATTTCGGGTTAGGGAAACCGTGTTCCTTTGCGTACTTCATCAGATATTCTTTCTGGTTTACAATGCTGTTGCTCTCGCCTTCCCGTCCGTCGTCCTGGCTTAAACGGCAGTACAAGGCGGTAAATTTTTCCTGCTGTCTTTTCATAAGGTTCTCCTTTCCGACAGCAGACACGGTATTGTGAAGTGTAGGTACAGTGTACCATACCTGTCCTCAAACTTCAACGCTTTAAAGCGGTAATTCTTCTGCGGTCTGCTATGCTCCGTCATCGCCACTCCAATCCCCGTCATTATAACATTCATATCCCTGCATGCCACGCATAAAAATATCCGTAAGCTTGGAAAGCAAATCCCGCCCGTCCTTTCGGAAATGGGCGTCGACGGTGTATTCCGTGCCGCCGATTTTCTCGGTAAAGCTCATCTGCTCTGGAACACGGACAAGGGGAGTGACGTTTTGGACGGGCGGCAGAGGGGGATATACTTTATCGGGATTTACCATAGGGGCGTCCCTGTATTCCTCCATGATTGCCTGTATTTCTTCTTCGGACTTTCTGCTCATCGCAATGATTCCTCCCTCCTGCGGTCTGTTTTGCCTGCCCTCCCGTTCTGGTTTGAACGCTGTTTTTCAGCCGTATCGTGGATTTGGTTTAAACAATCATCAATGTGGGCAGAGCGTTTTTCAATTCCATCCGCATATTTCAGCCGCTTTCGCAGTTCTGTTATCTGCTCCGTCACTCCGTTTTTTTCTTCTCGGAGCGTTTCTTTCTCGGCGGGTGAAGCACGCCGTATCTTATTCTGCAAGTGCCGCCGATAGTCGGTAAGCATGTCCATTTCCGTCTGGTTTTTCTCCCTGTCGGCGTGCAAATCGGAGAGGGTGGAGATGTCATGCTCTGACATATAGCGTACCTGTGCGGTAATCTCGTCCAGTTTCCGAAGCTCCTCTTTCATCAGCGGGCTTGTCGGCTTGTAGTCCGTGCCTTTCGGGAATATCCCCAACTGATAGCACCAGTAATAATACAACGCTAAGATTCCTGTGGTTTTCTGGTGCGGTTTCCAAGCCTTTTTATATTCCTCTGGCATATGGGGAGAGTAGGAAATCCTCGCTTTATAGTTCCCGTACCTTGCCCTTGTGCCTAAATGTGAGCGGATAAAATCGGGCGTTAAGCGTTCATCAAGCGTATCTAATCTTGTAAAATGCTTATACTGCGGCAGCTTCATCTTCCAATGCCCGCCCGAAAAATCAACCTCGTAGCCTTTGTCGGTAAGGTATCTCATCATGTGCGGAATATCCCGACTGCCGCTGATTGCCTCCGCTAAATCTTCCAGATAGACGTTGTAGCGTGTCGGCTTGCCGCTCTTTTCATCCAGATACAGCGGTCTTGACGGTGCTTTCTTCGGGTTCTCAATCACCGATAATCCGTACTCTCTGCACAAGCGGTCTGACGTTTCCCTTAGCCGTTTCTGCTCCGATTTTGAGTAATTATATTTGCTCCCATCCAGATAGGAAACAGAGTTGAAGCAGAAGTGATTGTGGAGATGCCCCCTGTCAAGGTGGGTGACAACGATTATCTGGTACTTGTCGCCCCACATTTCCCTCGCAAGTTTTAAGCCGATTTCGTGGCATTGTTCGGGCGTTACTTCGTCTGGCTTGAAGCTCTGGTAGCCGTGCCAAGCGATATACCCGCCTGTCTTCTGGTACTGCTTTTTCGTTAGAATCATCTGCTGTAACGCTGTTTCTTTTAAACAGTTGATGGCGGAAACAAACTCTCCATTGTCCGTTTTCTGTGGATTCTTCACATAGGAGAACACGTCAAAGAAGTCCTGCATCTCCTTATTCGGCACGGTCTTTTCTGGGTTTTCCACATAAGAAATTAAGTCTTTCAACCGTCCTTCGATGTGCCAGAGGCTCGTTGCCGCCATATCAGACTGCCCCCTGTTCCGTCAATTTTTCCATGTCAAACTGCTGTGGGAGGGTATAATTCCGTTGCAGTTCCAAGATAAAATCCTCAATCTCCCTGCATATTTCATCAGCGGAAGGGGCGTAGGGGATACACTTTTTAAAGGCTACGTGTACTTCGTAAAGCGTGCCTAATAGTTCCCAAAATTCTTTCTCTGGCTGTGGCTGCGGTGCGTTTCCCCTGCATAACTGACGCATAAATTCTGCGGTGGACAGACCGCAGGCGGATGAATACTGCTTTAATTTTTCATGTTCTTCTTCGCTCAATCTAAAAGTAATGCATACTTTTTCTGATTTTTCTCTACTCATTTTTCTTAATCCTCCAGTCTTATTTTTTCTTTTATCGGGGTAGCTAGGGGCGCTGGACGTCCAGTGGACGTCCGCTTAGCGCCGACCGAAGCGGAGCGTAGACCTGTCCCCTAAGTTAGTCCACACGCCTTTAGGCTGTGGATTGGGATTGTGGCTGACACAATCCGATGCTCGCTATCCCTGCGGACATCTCCGCAGGGCAACTTTTCTGTGCAGCGACATTCTTTATACCTGCCCTTACCCTCCGAAAAGAAAATCCTATGTGCTTCCACCTCCGTTCTGGATTTGATTACCTTTGACTTTTGGATAAATGAAAAAGCCGCTGCACCACACCACGAACGACAAGAGGATTCCCTCTCAATCTGATTCGCAATGTTATGTAGCGGCTTTGAAATTCAAAACCCATGTCAGCCTTGTCGATTGACCAACATTTCAATTTTATATCTATGTACTTATTTAATTTTCAATCTTCCAATTTCCCCATTAGTATTTTAGAATACCATAGCGGCAATATGGCTGTCAAGATTTTGCACAAACTTTTTAGTATTCCCTATGGACAGGGATTTTATTCACTTATTCT
>ENA-OQJD01000068-OQJD01000068.1-human-gut-metagenome-genome-assembly--contig:-NODE-68-length-13052-cov-2.894932_pt1 | contig 13052 bp, 15 predicted proteins | sample MGYA00242596_ERZ504762 | MGnify/ENA primary metagenome ERZ504762 (study PRJEB26092, sample SAMD00036356) | human gut metagenome | host: Homo sapiens | study: EMG produced TPA metagenomics assembly of... | reverse complement strand
GAATCTACAAGCTGCCTGCTATTCAGATAAGAAATAGAAAATCAGATATATCACTAATTTCTGCAATAATTACTATATGCAAATCTCTTTAGCCTTTTTAATTCAGGAATCAAATCAGCCAATTCTTTCTGAAAAGTTTCAGCTTTTTTATTTGTTACAATCAGTACATCATCATTTGTCTCTAGCGAATTCCATTTATCGCCTCCACCATTTACTGAAATTCTCACCAGATTCTTGCATAATTTTATATCTTCTAAAGTATCATATTTTCCGAGCTGTCCTATATTCAATTCCTTTATAGCATATACATCTTTATATTTTACATTCTCTGGATTAACGTTTGGTCCAATTGTTCTGCTTATCTCATATGCCTTGTTTTTATCTTGAAACTTCACATGACGGTTCATGTACAGGTAATAAATGCCACAAACACATATCATTGTAGTAACAATCGCAATCGCCAGCCTGATAACCTTTTTATATTTTTCTAATTTTTCCCTGTTGGAATGTAAAATATTCATAACATTTTCCTCATTCATACTCCATTTATACTCCCCTGGTATCCCCTATTCCTCTTTTATGTCAATATTCTGCACCTTATCCTCACTTATGAATATCTTTGCATTTGGAAATGCCTTACACAGGCTTTCTACCTCAGTTTCATCTTTTGACAAAGGGGTATCATATATGCATATCGTTTCCAGATTTTTTAGCGATTTTAGATCATCTGCATCTTTTATATTGCTACCCCATAAGTATATTTCTTTTACCTTTGAACAATTTTTGAGAAAACCGAAATCACTAACTGTACTATCGTAAATCTTAATAACTTTCATATTGCAGCATTTTGCTAAAAAATCAAAATTTGAAATATTACAGTTTTCCAAATAATTTGAAAAAGAAAAAATTTCTATTCTTTTCAAACTTGGGACTATATCTGATAATTCTTTTTGATACTTTTGTGCCTGCTCATATAATAAAAAATCAATGTCTTCCTCTTTTTTTAATGGCTTCCATTTATCGCCTCCACCATTTATTGTTAATATCCTCAAATTTTTACAAAGTTTTATATCTTCTAAAGTATCATACTTTCCTGGAAAACCTATATTCAATTCCTTTATAGCATATACATCTTTATATTTTACATTCTCTGGATTAACGTTTGGTCCAATTGTTCTGCTTATCTCATATGCCATGTTGGAGTCTTTAAATTTTACATGACGATTCATGTATATATATCCAAGTATCACCACGAATATTACCACAAGTATTACCAACATTATATATAGATTATTCTTTTTTTATAAAAATTTTTTATCATACCACTATTCCCCCTCATTATAATTTTCAATCACATTAAAAATCAAAGGATCTCTATTCATTATTTTTATACTATTTAGAATAATATATATATTCTTCATATTTTTTAGTTTTATTAAACCAAGACATATTTATCCCATCTTTAGGATATCCAATTTCATCGACAAAATCTCTATGCTCTTTCATGTACTTATTATAGGATTCAACAATCTTTTTCGTTTCTGGTCCTGGATATAAATATATCTTACACGTCTCTGGATTTTCATTTACATCATTTGCAACACATATTAGTCCAAATTCATCAACAATCCAACCAATGTGATTGGCAAATTCACTCACCGATATTGTTTCCGCTGTTTCTAATTTACTCTCACTATTATCACAAATATCACAAACTGACGATATAATCCCAGACCCCGGGATTTTACCAATTAGCGAAGATGTTATCTGATTTACTACACTATCCGACAGCGTACCAAGCATATTTGTATTTTTATCAACTCCTGCATTTGCCCTTATGTACTTTATCCCTTTGTTCGCAAGATCATCCTGTCCTCCCTGATCAAATCCAGCAAATGAAGTGGTCATTACTTTTTTATTGTTGACTTCTCCTTCTATTATTGTTGGCTGTGAAAAATATGGATAATACACAGCAGTCAAATCTCCGGCTTTATTATTTTTAATATCAATAAGATTAGAATTTAACTCTTTTATAGTACCATCCAGCTTTATTTCTCTTACCATAACCAGGTCTTTATTTTTACCAAACTCTTTAAAAAAAGTATTATACTGTGCTGCTGTAGAAATCCATCTATTTCTTTCATCACTTTCTGATGTATATCCTATTGCAATCCATATTTGTGTAACCCTGTTTATAGCTGCAGATAACCCATTATATTTTTTATTTAAAGAGTACCAATACTTTTCTGTCTTTCCTTCAATACCATTATCAAAAACAACAGGATTTCTTTCTCCGTTCTTTGGTTTCTTAATCGTATAGCAATCTACCAGAATTTCCTCTAAAATGTCGGCATCACCATTTTTAATAATATATTCCGCAATCATATTGTATTCTTCATCTGATATGTCATCGGCATCTTTATCTAATATATTTTTCCAATTTACTCCTATTATATTCTCTGTTTCCTTTGGAAGCGAATTTATAAATCCATCTTTTGAAAAGTTATTCTCAAAATTCACATCTGAAATTGACTCTTTTAATTTATTAATTATAGTATCAAAATCTGTCATCCTATCATTAAAATCTCTAAATATTGTTGCATAAGTTTCATCAACATTAATTACATCCCTAAAAATATCATCAATCTTTTTTGCTGTATAATTCTCAAAATCTGATATATCTCTTAGATAGCTTTGAAAATTTGACAAATCATCTTCAAGTTCAAGCGAATTAAAAAAATTCGATATATTTAATGGTATATCGCTAAAAAAATCCAGTATCTCACCATCATCTGAAACTCCTGACTGCAACGCATCATAAGCCTCCTGTGTAAATTTTCTTATTCGTCCCATTTTATTTTACTTCTCCTTTTATCTGTTCAGCACATCTCTGGTCTGTATCTTCAAAATTACCATTTATTTTTACGATAAAATCAGCCGTTGCCTGTATAAGACCTTGTAAATCCGTCTTTACATTTTTCAATTATCTTTTCTCCCTCTTGTATGGCAGTGTAGGCCATGCCTTCATCACCTTCCTGCTTACTTTTTGAAATATTAACTTCATTTATTTCATTTATCAATTCCTGTAAGTCGTTAACAGCTTCATCAATACCATTTCTATCAATTTGTAAAACATTGCTCATAACATATTCTCCTTAGTAAATTTCTCTGTCTGCCTCATCAATATCCTGTATAAATTTTTGCATATTGCTTTTATTGTTATCGCACAAAACTCCTGCTGTCTTAAATAGTAACATGCTTGCAGTGTCCGCAAAACTATATAATTTTTCGGCAGTAAGTCCTTTCATACTTCCATCATCTATAATCCCTTTTAATATTCCGATATATTTAATAATAATATCATCTATCTGTTTTCCCACCTCCATATATGCCTGTGAATACTCTCCTATATAATTATCATCAATAATAATTATATTTCTACTTCCCAAAGGATTCATAACTGCCACTATCCCAACCTCCTCAGTTCATACTTTAAGATTTGTCTTTTATACATTATTGAAGAAATCATGTCATATTTTTCTTCTAACATATTTTCATTATTAAGAATCTCTTTGTCCATCTGTTTCATCATATTCAATAATCTATTACTGTTAACATTATAACAATTGCCAGATACTCGATCGCTCATTCTTCCTACATATCTTTCAACTAGCTTAACATTCTGTATTAAACATGACATATTCTCTAATTTTATCTTTTTTTTCTGCCTTTTGATTTCATACTTATCGCATTCACTCTCAAAACGTTTTTGCGTGCACTTTTTGATTTTTTATGATTTCTTCAAGATTTTTCAGCCTGTGATCTGAGTTTAACTATATCATTGTCACAGGCAATTATACTTTTTCTTATTTCTTCTTTTCTTTTTTGTTCCATAACCTCTCTCCCTTTAGCGCAAATTCATACATAATATACATGTTATCATTTGTATTGTTTAATTACAATAATACAATTTTACCATTTTCATCAACTTATTTTGTCCGATTTTCTTTCAGCTTCCTGCACTCCTTTTCTCTTGCAAATACAGGCCGCCTCCAAAGTCTTCGAAGCGGAAATCGTATGATACTGTCCTTTTCATCCTCGCCGCCTGTCAGCTCGCTGCCCACGAATGGCATCATGTATGGATAACCACAGCTTTTGAGCTTTGCAAGATGCAAAAGTATCACCATCAGACTTATTAAAAATCCAAAGTATCCAAGCCATGCCGACATAATTATTACAGCGAATTTGAGTATCCTAAATGAAAATGCAAACTCCTCACTCGGTATGGCAAACGAGCAGAGTGCGGTGAATGCAACCAGGATGACCACTATAGGGCTCACTAAATTTGCATCCACTGCTGCCTGTCCGATTATGAGGCCTCCGACTATGCCTATCGTATTTCCCATGGCTCCGGGAAGTCTTATGCCGGCTTCGCGAAGCAGTTCAAAGGACAGCTCCATCATGAGCACCTCTATGAGCTGTGGAAACGGGCAGCCGAGTCTTGCTTCATAAAACGCCAGTATGAGTGGTGTCGGCAGTATCTGTGTATGAAAATTTGTGACCGCCAGATAAAGCCCCGGCAATGTAAATGACATAAAGGCTGCCACGTACCTTATCAATCTGGCAAAGCTTGCCGCTATCGTTCTGTTATAGTAATCATCTGCGGTTTTTAAAAAATTGTTCATGGTGGTTGGCAGTATTATTGCTATCGGTGAATTATCGCACAGCACCACCACCCTCCCCTCTAGGAGCGCATTTACCGCCACATCCGGCCGCTTTGTGGTCTGAAGCTGTGGGAACGGTGAATACCATTTTGCCTCAGCAAACTGTTCAAGAACTCCCGAGTCACCCACATGGTCTATCACATAGCTGTCCAGATTCTTTTCCACTTCCTCTACAAGCCCCGGTTTTACGAGGTCTCTCACATACAATATGTCCACATTGCTGTGTCCGCGAAGCCCCTTTTTCACCTCTTTACACTTTAAGCGAGTGCTCCTTAACCTGCGCCTGATAAGTGCAGTATTTATCTTTATTGAATCAGCAAAGCCCTCATTTGAGCCTCTTATGACCTTTTCCGAATCAATCTCCTGAATTGACATGGCGGGATATCCCTTGTCTGGAAGCTTGAAGGCATCCGGATAGCCATCCACAAAAAAAATCACGTCTCCTGTCAGCATCATCTGGGCTGCCTCATTAACCGTGTGCAGATGTGCAAATTCGGATAGAGCTGCCTGATTTTTGTCAAGTACTTCCTTAACCTGATCCCGGTCTATCCCTTCAAGGTATGATGTAAATCGTCCAAACGCACTGTTATTGATACCGGAGCCTGCACATGTCACCTCAATATATGCAACAAAACACTTTATGGAAGCATCACGCCCCAGATACATCTCCTGCATCTTGATATCTGAGCAGTCAGAATATATCTGCCTGAAGCTTTTTATGTTCTCATCTATGTTTGTGGTCATCTTTAACTCTCCTATATACCCAATAAATCCCGTAAGATTTAAAATCCCTGATATAGTATGACCATACAAGCCCGCAAATATCCCTGATTACTTATTTTTTGCTATTATCTAAGCCACTAACTAAGCCACTAAAAAAAGGCCGCCGTTCACACGTCAGTGCAACCGGCAGCCCCTGGTTTTGTTATATTATTTTGTATTTTATTATCTTTGTCTGCTATAATCTTGTTATATTTCTGTTTTATTTCTTCTCTTCATCCTGCTTTTGTATCACAGCCTTCACAGCAACCGCCTGATTGGCCACATGCGTATGCATTTCTGTAGTCACAAGCTCCATATTTCTTGCCTCAAGCGCCCTGTAGATGGCATCATGCTCCTTCACAAGCATCGGATAATTCTTTGGGTCCTTCAAATACTCCACTCTGTAGCGGTACATCTGCTCGCGGATATTGTTCATCATAGATACAAGCTTCGCATTGTTGGTCGCCTCATAGATAGCATCGTGAAACTTCACATCCTCCTCAGCTATCTTTTTCACATCTCCTGAGTCCATGCTCCTCTTGAACTCGTCCTTTATGGTTTTTAGATTCGCAAGCTGCTCATCACTGATTTTCTTACAGGCTATTTTGGCTGCAAGCTCATCAAGAGCCTCTCTCACCTCAAGCACATCCTCCATATCCTTGAGAGTCATCTTGGCAACCTCTGCGCCCTTTCTCGGCATTGTGACTGCAAGCCCCTCCTGCTCAAGCATTCTGATTGCTTCACGTATAGGTGTACGGCTGACTCCAAGCTTTGACGCAAGCTGCAGCTCCATAAGTCTCTCTCCCGGCTTGAGCTCGCCCTTTAAAATTGCCTCACGAAGTGTGTTAAAAACCACATCACGCAGTGGCAGATATGCATCCATATTTAAAGTTAAATTATCAGTCATCAAACTTCTCCTATCTCTTGTATTATCATTCTCACATATAAGAAAAAAGTAACTATAAAGCACCCGCTGTGCTATCCGGATATCACGTTATTTGCGATTATTGTATACAGATGTCAGATACACCTGTCTGGCAAGATGTGAGCTTCTCATGGCTTTGTACGCTTTCTTTGCAGTATCTTCATCGTCAAACAGTCCAAAAACCGTCGGACCACTACCGCTCATCATGGCTCCTACCGCGCCATTTGAAAGCATATGCTTCTTTATCTCATCTATCACCGGATAATTTGGTATGGTCACGGTCTCTAAGACATTTCCCATATGCGCTGCGATATCATGCAGATTCTTAGCCTTTATATCATCTATCAGGCGGTCTATATCCGGATGAATAGTCGTATCATCAAGCTTCAGATTCTGGTACACAAATTTTGTGGATACCGAGATGGACGGCTTTGCAATAAGCACCGGACACTTTACCATTGGAGGAAGAGGACTAAGCGCCTCTCCTATGCCCTCGGCCAGCGCCGTGCCTCTCATAATACAGTATGGTACATCCGCACCTATCTGCACACCTCTTTCCATAAGCTGTTTCTTTGTCAGTCCCAGTGAAAAAAGCCTGTTTACACCTATAAGCATAGCTGCCGCATCAGTACTGCCCCCCGCCATCCCTGCTGCAACAGGAATACGCTTGTCCAGCTTCACTGATACACCGTCAGTTATAGAAAACTCATCCATCAGAAGCTTTGCAGCCTTGTATATGAGATTGTTCTCGTTTACAGGGAGAAAAGACAGATTGGTCTGTATCTGTATGCCCGGCTCCTTTGTCCTTTTGATATCAAGCCTGTCATACAGATGAATGGTCTGCATAATCATACGGACCTCATGATATCCGTCCTCTCTGCGCCTCACAACATCGAGCCCCAGATTAATCTTGGCTAATGCTTTTAATGAAATATCGTTATTACTACCCATATTGTATTACCTCTGTTTTTTGTATACAAGGATTATAACACACCCTGCCAAAAAGAGCAAATTTAAATATTCTCATTTAATTGTTCATTTTCATTACTTTTCAGATTTTCCACGTATTGCACAAAAACACTATGTTCACATAGTACATGTTTACTAGATTTAAAAAGTAACCCTCTAACGCACCACAACAAAAAAGCCTCACAGCATATCCATAATGCTTGTGGGGCTTTTTTAAAAAGTTTTTCTAAACTCGTATGTACAATTTTTCTATTTCTTTTCCAATATAAATTTGCTAATCAGCTCGTTCATTGTCTCTGCCTGTGCTGAAAGCTCCTCACTTGTTGCTGATGTTTCCTCTGCATTTGCTGAGTTTGACTGTACAACATCTGATATCTGATTAATGCCAGCCTCTGCCTGCTCCATAGCCTTTGCCTGCTCCTCTGCAATCTCGCTGAGTTTTTGAGAAGAATCTGCAACTTCCTTCATACCATTAATAACCTTTTCAATAGAAGTACTTACGCGCTCTGCAGCTTCATTACCCTCGTTAGATACCGCAATGGCACTCTCTATAAGCTGACGTGTGTCAACCGCAGCCTTGGCACTCTGCTCTGAAAGACTTCTGATTTGTCCCGCAACAACTGCGAATCCTTTACCTGCCTCACCTGCACGCGCTGCCTCGATAGCTGCATTGAGTGAAAGAAGGTTTGTCTGACTGGCAATATCCTCAATCTCAGAAATGATATTCTCAATCTGCTTAGATGTATCATTGATGCGTCCGATAACATCAACCATGCCCAGCATCTCTGTATGGCTGTGATCTGCTTCCTCAGCATACTCCTGTGCAATCCTGTATGTATCATTGAGCTTCTCAGATGTTTTCTCAACACCGCCTGTGATATCTGCAAATGTAGCCTGAAGCTCCTCAATGGCTGCTGACTGGTCCATAGCACCTTCTGCCATTTCCTGTGATGCCTGAGCAAGGTTGTTAGAACCTGCTGTAACAAGTGATGATATCTCATTGATATGTGACATAACATCATTCATCTGTGTCTTCATCTGACGCATTGCCATGAGAAGTCCAATAAAATCTCCGGTATATTTATCTTCCATGTCTGATGAAACTGTATAATCTCCTTCTGCCATCTTTCCAAGAAGCTTGTCAGAGTCAGATATGATAGTCTTAAGGTCTGCTGCCATGTTTTTCGCAACCCCTACCATATCAGCAATTTCATCTTGTGAATCAACTGCCGGGAATGGAGCCTCAAGATCACCCTGTGCAAATGTACGTAATCTCTGTTTTAACTCATCGAGTGGTTTAGAAATACCAACTGCAACTCCGTCCCCGATTTTCATCGAGATAAAATATGAACTGACAATGATAACAATAACAATACCAAATACGGCATATGATACTAATGATAATCTCTTGCTTAAATTATCTCCATCTGTTACCTTTGTATCCATAAGGGCAACAAGCTGCTGATATATATCATCATATGCAGGTGCAAGCTCTGCTACTGCTCTCTCCTCGGCCTCCTTCTGTGTCTCAGGATCTGTAGCATTCCTACCTAACTGTCCGATTTCATCATCGAGACTCCAGTATGAGTCGAGCTTACTGTTTATATCATCATATATAGCCTGCTCCTCATCTGTCTTTATAGAGCTTTGCAGCTCTTTCCAGTATTTTTGAAATGATTCCTTTTTAGAATCATGTGTATCAGACATCTTACTTAATGTGTCAGAAGCTGTATAACCGATAAGAGCTCGTGTAGCGCTTCGTGTCTCTGAGAAGGTTACCATAACCTTTCCTATATCTCCCTGTGAAAATCCGTAAAAGGTTAGTGCGCTGGAATATCTCATTGATACAAGAATCATAAGAATACCCGCGATAACCCCCGATGCCGATGCTACAAATGTAGTCAGTCTGAAGCCTTTCTTTAAACGATTTTTGATGCTAAGTGCTTTCCACTTTGACATGTCTAATTTCATGATATTTCCTCCACATGAATAATGATACTTATATACTATTCTTCTATTATACACCTCTCAAAAAAATTATACAAGCACTAAAAAGGTGACTGCACGCTGCGTGCAGCCCCCTTTTCATAATTCATAAATCAGATTTCTTATATAATATTCGTTCCATCACGACACTTTTACATACACATCCGGCTTCTAGCCCTGTACCTGTGTGTCCTCTGTGCCATTCTTCCAGTCATCAAACTTCTTGACTACGGCATCATAAGTATCCTGGCAAATTGATGGCAGCTTGTCTCCCCAGGCTCCTGTTGCCTGTGAAAAGCCCTTCTTGAATGCATTCAAAAGCTCATCAGCCTTGTCCTTGTCGCCTCCCGACAGTGCCTTTGCAAAGTCAAGAATACGGTCTGAGGTCTTCTCAACTCCCCAGTATCCATCCTCTGCGATGTCCTTTTTGGCCTGCGCTATTGTGTCTGCATCTACAGTCAGATTCTCAAACAGACTCTTTAAGCCCTGTGACTTATCCCAGGTTGAAGCCTGTCCTGTCATGGACTTTCTGACGATCTCGATAAGCTGCTGCTGTCTGGCGTTGGCATCATCCTTAAGTGCCTGTACCAGTGCATCTCTGTCTGCCTTGCTCATCTTCTGGTTTACTGTGCTCTTTGCAGTATCCTTTGAATCATCCTTGCTGTCTGATTTCTCATATACAGCTGCCTCCTCGCTGAAGCCTGCAGTCTTTGCATCCGACTTATCCGTCTTTGCATCCTGCTTCTTTGAAGCGGTATTGGTATTCTTTGTCTGCGCCTCGTCCTTTGCTGTGACACTCTGCGCCGCTACTGCTGAAACTACACTTGAAATAGCATCTAACATCTCTCATCCCTCCCTGGTAATGTGCGTGCGGGAATCCTTTCCCGCTATACTATTATCAACCTGTATAGCGTCTGATATAGCTAAACAGTTTATCTCTTATACTGTGTATCGGCTGTTTTGTATCTGTTTCTTATAGCCCTTGCCGTTATTTTTTCAATTTTCTGCCAAATATAAATGTCGAAAAATATATTACCGATGCAATAATCACTATCATCGGACCTGTTGCCACATTGGTGTAGTATGACACTGCGAGGCCGACTATACCGGAAAATACTGAAAATATCACTGAAAAGAAATGATACTCACGCATATTTTCCGAAATATTCCTTGATGAAGCCGCCGGTAATATAAGCAGAGCATTTATGATAAGTATGCCTATCCACTTGATGGATAGCATAACTATGAGTGCTACAAGCACCGCAAACAGATTATCCAGAAGACGCACATGGATACCCTTGCTTTTTGCCACGCTTCTGTGTATACATATGGCGTTGAGCTTATTGAAGCAAAGCACCCAGAACACTATAGTGACCACAAAAATCACAATTAGATAAACTATCTCAGTCTTTGTGATGCTTAGCACATCGCCCACCAGTATACTTGAGTATTTGCTGAAATTGCCGCCCTTTGACAGTATCGCAAGACCTATCGCCACAGAGCACGATGAAAATACCGATATAATGGTATCTGTCGATGCAGTGTTCAGACTGCCTATCTTATTTAAAAGAAGTGCAAACACTATCGCAAATATCACCATGGCAAGCGAGGTGTCTGCCATGCCGCATACCACTCCGACAGCGATTCCTGTAAGTGCTGAATGTCCGAGTGCATCTGAAAAGTATGCCATCTTTTTGTTTACAATCATGGTTCCCATTATGCCAAAAAGCGGTGTGATGATGAGCACAGCGATAAGGGCATTTCTCATAAAATCATATTGAAGCCAGGAGGTTATATTCATTTGTGTTCCTCCTCTCTCACCCAGGATTCCTCTCCTGTGTAAAAAATTCTCTCAAATTCCCTGCTCTCGAATACTTCCTTCACAGTTCCCTGCTTTGCAACGGTCTTATCAAGCAGCACAACATGGTCTGCGTACTTTGCCACATAGTCCAAATCGTGCGATATCAGTATGATTGCAAGGTCATAGTGAGTCTTTAAATAATCCATGGTCTTATAGAAAAGCTCCATGCCGTTTTGGTCTATTCCGGACACCGGCTCATCCAACAGCAGCAGGTTCGGCTCGTCCATGATTGCCATGGAAAGAAGCACTCTCTGCAGCTGTCCTCCCGAGAGGTTGCACACCTGCTTGTCGATGAGCTCCTCAGCCTCAAATACCTCGAGTGTCTCCCTTATCTTTGCCTCTATCTTTTTGCTCTTTGGCAGAAAAACAGGATAATTGTACTGATAGCTTGCTATTAGGTCATACACGCTGACCGGTGTATTTTTCTCGATATTAACAGACTGCGGCACATAGCCGATTTTAAGCTTAGCCATATGTCCGTCCTTAGTATCCTTGAACTCAATCGTACCGGTGTGAGGTATCTCGCCGAGTATCGCCTTTATGAGTGTAGATTTTCCGGCACCGTTCTGGCCTATTATGACATTGAAAGAGCCGCAATGTGTGTGCATATTTACATCCTCAAGCACCGTCTGCTCTCCAAAGCTCACTCCAAGGTTATTTATTTTTATGCAATGAAAGCCACATGGCTGTATTATTTTCCGCATATTTTCTCCAATTTTATTTAGTAAATGCCTCTTTGATAAGCTCTATATTGTGCTCCATACCATCAAGATAGCTGTCCTTGTCGTACTCTCCCCTGTTGAGAGGGTCGATATAAATCACATGCACATCTGTCTCACGCGATACGGTATCTCCCATGCTCTTTCCGTAGAGCTCCTCAGCTAGTATTACCGACACTCCGTCATCCTTTATGGCACCTATTACCTGCTTTATCTCACCTGCGCTGACTGAGCGCTCCTCGTCAAGGTCTAACAGATAGCATGCATTCATGGAAAAATCATCAGCTACATACGCATAGGCCTCATGGAATATGATGATATTCTGTCCATTGGTAAGACTCTTTATGCTATTTATCTTTTCTTCAAGCACTGCAAGCTTTGCATCATATGCTTTTGCATTTGCATAATATTCATCAGCATGCTTTGCATCCTTTTTGGCAAGCCGGGATGCGATTGTCTGAACCATGGTGCGGTAACGCGGCACGCTCATCCATGCATGGGCATTCTCATCACCATGGTCATGATCGTGCGCGCTATCTGATTCTGCGTCTGCTTCGTGGTCATGGTCGTGGTCACTGTCCGATTCTGTGTCTGCGTCGTGATCATGGTCGTGGTCACTGTCTGCATCATCCTCAGAAAGAAGTGCCACATCCTCACAGGCCTCAACCACATCAAGCTTCGGATACGCCTTTGCCACATCAGACATAAACGACTCTATACCGCCTCCGTTTATTACAAAAACATCGGCTGTGGATAAAAGCTTCATATCCTCCGGTGTTAGCTGAAAATCGTGCAGACAACCGGTCTGTGGCTCGCTTAAGTTTTCAAGTCTCACACCTTCCACTCCGTCTACTATGTTTAAAGTGGCAATGTACATAGGATAGAAGGATGTCACGACTGTAAGCATATCATCAGCTTCGTCTGTATTTTTTGTATTGCCCGAAGCATTTGATGCTCCACCGGCAGCGCCTTTCATACCTGCTGTGTGCTCATATGCCATTACCGCAAGCGTACACACTATCAATATACACAAAAACATAATGCCTACAAATTTGCATTTATTCTTCATATATTAAATATTCGCCTTTCTTTCTATAGCTTTATTT
>ENA-OQJD01000066-OQJD01000066.1-human-gut-metagenome-genome-assembly--contig:-NODE-66-length-13133-cov-3.097032_pt1 | contig 13133 bp, 15 predicted proteins | sample MGYA00242596_ERZ504762 | MGnify/ENA primary metagenome ERZ504762 (study PRJEB26092, sample SAMD00036356) | human gut metagenome | host: Homo sapiens | study: EMG produced TPA metagenomics assembly of... | reverse complement strand
GAAGAACATGAGAGCACTTATTATGGTATTTGTAATATGGCTTTGTTATGGTGTGTTGATAATAGACAGTATTTTTTTGAGTATCTGCCGCATCACTCAGATTATGAGATAGTGGCAGCATATAAAGCTTTTAATGGTGATATGCGTGATAATATAATCAGGGTATATGTACCGGATAGGGATAATGCTATCGGATATATAAAGGCAGACTACACAGACAAAGAGGAAAAGCCTATATATGTAGGATACAGTAAGGAAAGGTCACCTCACGTTGTACGTAAAACACCGGCGCTTTCAAAAGGAATGATTTTAGCGGGAGGAATCATTCCGGCAGCAATAGTCCAATATTTTTTTAGAAAAAAGCATAAATAGTGTCCTTAGACACGCAGGAAATTTAGAGACCCTTCAGGATTGTCAGTGCCCTTCTCAAGCAGCGAGATGAGCTCTGAGATAGTCTGTTCGGTCTCTTCTTTTGTGGACGGAATCAGTGTATTGTCAAGCTTCACGACGAGCACGAGAAGCACAATCTCTGCAAGCGCATCAGGCTGTTGGCACACGATAAGTCCCTCAGCTGCTCCCTGCCTTATGATTTCACCGGTCACCGGCTTTAGCTCGGTAATCAGGTAATTGATGTATTTGTTGTGCAAAAATGCATTCTCCTGTACACCATTTCCGGCATCGGACTGGATTTTTAAAAAGGCGGCAGAGGAGTTGCGGCATGCCTGAAATATCATCGCCATGCGCACAAACGGAGATATATCGGTGCGCTTTGCAAGCTCCTTTGCGGTGGCAAGCGGCTCTTCGTAGCTTTTTGCCATAAGTGCATCAAAGATAGCCTCCTTTGATGAAAAATAATAATATATGCTACCCTTGCCTATCCCGGCTGTCTGGGCGATTTCGCTGACAGATATCTGGGATATTTTTTTTGTTTCTAAAAAGGGTTCTTAGCGCTTCAAGTATCTTCTCGTATTTTTCCGAATTTGGTCTTGTGGAATGTGGCATAGTGGATCCTCTTATATTAGTTACGTTTATTTTAATATATATTATCACAATCCATGTGATTCTTCCATGAGATTTTACCGGGGGAATAGGTTTTGGTGATAATGATATGATACGTTTGGATAGTTTATGAAAAAAATAACAGAATAGTTTGAAAACGAAAACATTTATATTGACCGTCGGTCGAAAAAGTGATACTGTAATGAAGTAACAAGTTGACCGATGGTCGAAAAGGAGAATTGATATGACTTATGCAGACATGTTTTCAAAGGTAAAGGGACTGTTTATGGAGTCTGATGTGAGCGATATAAGCGAGCACCTTGCTTTTCAGTTCAATATAACAGGAGAGGCAGAGGGAATTTTCTATGCCGAGGTAAAGGATGGTGTGCTGGCAGTGGAGCCGTATGAAGTATTTTGACAGGGATGCGATTTTTATATGCAGCGCTGAGACTCTTTTTTAAGCTGGCAGAAGGAAGGCTTGATCCGAGTCTTGCATTTACAACAGGCAAGCTCAAGGTGGAGGGAAATATTGATAAGGCACTTCGCCTGAAGCAGATTATAGACAGTAAGAAGGCGTAGGTGATGAAGATGAAGTGGGGAATAATTGCAGGTGTTTTAGGTGGTATTGCTGCAGCAGAGGCAGGCGGCAGTGCTTATTTCTACAGGAGGACCATGATGCGCTACAATGCCAAGAAGGAGCGCACGATGAAGATGTCCGGGGTTGACTGGGAGAGCTATTACAGCTTTATGAAGCCACGCGGAGAGTGGATGAGAGCACAGGCTCATGAGGATGTGTGGATTAGGTCCGATGATGGATTAAGACTGCATGCCACATATTTTCCTGGGATAGATGGAGGTAATCCGGATAAAGCCGTCATATGCTTTCACGGCTACACAAGTGAAGCTATGTCTGATTACAGCAGCATATCCAATTACTATTTAAAGAAGGGCTATAGCATGCTGCTTGTAGATGCGAGGGCGCATGGACAAAGCGAGGGTAAATTCATAGGCTTCGGCTGCAAGGACCGCTATGATGCGCTTAAATGGATTGACTGGATGATTAAGAAGGCAGGCAATGACATTAGAATAGTGCTGATGGGAAATTCCATGGGAGGTGCCACTGTGCTTATGGCTAGTGGGCTTAATCTGCCAGAGCAGGTGAAGGGAATTGTGTCAGACTGTGCATTTACCTCGCCTAAGGCAGTATTTACACATGTGCTTCACAGCATGTACCATCTGCCGGCTTTTCCGATGATTCAGATTGCAGATTTTGTGAACAGAAAAATGGCAGGGTATGGGCTTGATGAATGCAATGCTGCAAAAGAGGTGCAAAAGGCGAAGCTGCCTATTTTGTTTATCCATGGTGATAAGGATACATTTGTGCCATGTAGCATGTGTGATGAGCTTTATGCAAGCTGCGCGTCACAAAAGACAAAGCTGATAGTAAAGGGTGCAGGACACTGCGAGAGCTATTACAAGAATACGAAAGCTTTCGAGGACGCACTTGATAAATTTTTGGAAGGAGTTATGAGATGATGAAGACGAGAAAGGGACACAACGTATATCCGATTACGGTTGCACAAAAATTTCATTTGTACTATGCAAAGTACTGTCCGAATATGGCAGTACTCAATATAGGTACAAGCCTGACAATCGGCACGGAGCTTGACTGGAACGTGCTAAGGGATTCAATCAACTACGCGTATGCCAGAAACGAGGCCATGCGTATCCGCTTTACAAGGGATAAGGATGGAGAGTGCTATCAGTATATTGCGGATGTGGATGAGGATTTTAAAGAGAGAACTGTCGATTTCAAGGATTTTACGGATGTAACCATGGAGGAGGCAGAGAATGAGATGCAAGGCTGGACACAGGTGCCGTTTGAGTTTGAGGACTCTCCTATGACCAAAATCGTGATGATAAAGATGCCGGATGGATTCAATGGAGTGTACTTCTTAGGTCATCACATGGTGGTTGATGCGCAGTCACTTATTGCATTTTTAAAGGATATTATTGAGATATACTGTAATGCCATGTATGAGGGAGTACCTTTTCCAAAGGATATGTGCTCATATATCGAGCAGCTTAAAAAGGATCTGGCATATGAAGCCGGAAGTAAGGCACAGCTTAGGGACAGAGAGTTCTTTGAGAAGCTTATCAGACAGTCGGAGCCAATCTACAACGGAATCGACGGCACAGCAAAGCTTGATGCGGCAAGAGAACTGATGCATGATAACAAGCTAAGGAGTGCATTCAATGCATCGGATGATGTCACCTCAGCACTTGATATCTTTCATCTGGAGGCTGAGCCGACAAAGCGTCTTATGGATTTTTGCGAGAAATATCATATTTCGCTTGCTTGTCTGCTTCTCATGGGAATCAGGACGTTTTTCCAGAAGGAAAACGGCTTCGATGATGTCTCCGTAAACAATGCCATCGCCAGACGTGCGACACTTAAGGAGAAGAAGTCAGGCGGCACACGTATTCATTCGTTTCCGTTTAGGACGTGCTTTTCAAAGGATGTACGCTTTATTGATGCCGTGTATACCATCAGGGATAAGCAAAACGAGCTGTTCCGCCATGCAAACTACAACCCGACAGAGTACTTTGCACTGCGCTCAAAGACCTATCCGCAGCCAAAGGCAGGGCTTACATATGAGCCGATATCGCTTACATATCAGCCTATGACCTTAAAGGAAAAGGGCTTAAACGACCTGGGAGATATAAAATACAAGACTAAGTGGTACCCGAACGGCATGACTACACAGGCTATGTATCTAACGGTAATGCACCGCCCGGAGGACAACGGACTGGATTTCAGCTTCGAGCATCAGGTCAAGGCAGTCTCAAGAAAGCAGCTTGAGTATATGTACTATTACCTGTGCAAAATCATGTTCAAGGGAGCAGAAAACCCTGAGCTTACAATAGGCGAAATCATTAAATTAGTGTAGTGGATTAGGAAACGTATTAGGTAAAAGGAGATTATTATGTTTGATGAATTAGTGGAAATTATCTGTAATTATGTTGATGTTCAGCCGGCAGATGTGCACGAAGAGTCACGTTTTATGGAGGATCTGGGCTTCACGTCATTTGACTTCATGAGCATGCTCGGGGAGATAGAGGATACCTTTGATGTGGAGATTGAGCAGACAAAGGCTGCAGAAATCCGCACAGTACAGGAAGCAGTCGATTATCTTGAGACATTAAAAGACGCATAATGGGTGAAGATAGGAGGAAATATGTTATTTCACACAATTCCGGATATTCTTTCATATGCAAATGAAGCTTACGGCGCGGATGACGCGATAAGATGGAAGAAATCCAAAAATGAGATAGAGTCAAGAACCTACAGTGAGCTTAAGAATGATACAGACAGCTTTGCCAATGCCATCGAAAAGCTTGGCAAAAAAGGGCAGCATATCGCTGTAATAGGCCCTTCATCATATGAGTGGATAGTATCATATCTGGCAATCACAGAAAGCGGAAGTGTTGCGGTTCCAATCGATGCATCGCTTCCGGCAGCGGATATATGTGAGCTTTTGGACAGAGCCAGTGTGAGGATGCTTATATTTGATGAGGCACGTTCGGATGTGGCTGAGGCCGCAGCTAAAAGCTGTCATGATATAAATGTGTATGTGTCTATGAACAGTACAGAGCATTGTCCACAGGTGCTTTCGTTTAAAGGGCTTATAGATGACAACAGGGGAAGCTACGAGCCGGCAGTGGCAGAGGATGCGCTTTGCACTATCATGTTTACGTCCGGAACCACAGGAAAGAGCAAGGGAGTCATGCTGACGCAGAACAACCTGGCTGAAAATGCCCACATGCCTTGACATGAAAATTGGACCTCACACGGTAATTTTGTCTGTGCTTCCGATACACCATGCATACTGTCTGAGCATGGATATTCTGAAAGGAATTTCACTGGGTTCGGTAATCTGCATCAATGATTCCATCATGCGCATGGCAAAAAATATACAGCTTTTTACTCCCGACATGATTCTTATGGTGCCTCTTATGATTGAGACATTTGCCAGAAAGCTCGAGGAGGTAAGGGCAGCAGGACTTCCTGCAGAGCCGGTCCGTAAGAAAATGTTTGGAGAGAGGCTTCATACAATCTGCAGTGGCGGTGCGTACCTAAATCCTGATTATGTTGATTTATTTGCAGAGTTTGGTATCACCATATTGCAGGGCTATGGCATGACGGAGTGTTCTCCGGTCATAAGCACAAATCTAAGCTGGGATATCCGTAAAAACTCGGTAGGCAAGCTGATGCCAAACTGTGAGGCAAAAACAGTTGACGGTGAGCTTTTTGTCCGCGGTACAAGTGTGATGCAGGGCTATTATAAGATGCCAAAGGAGACTGAGGAGACACTGTCGGACGGCTGGCTTCACACGGGTGACTTAGGCTATGTGGACGAGGATGGATATATTTATCTGACCGGCAGAAGAAAAAATCTGATTATCACCAAAAACGGTGAGAATGTGTCACCGGAGGAGCTTGAAAACGCTCTGAGCGTAAATCATCTCATAAAGGAAATCATAGTGCGTGAGTCTGAAGGAGTGATTGAAGCTGAGATTTTCCCGGACAGAGAGTATGCTCAAAATACAGGCATCGCCGATATAAGGCCAGCTCTGCAGGCGCTTATCGATGAGTACAATGTAAATGTACCTGCGTACAAGCGTATCTATAGCCTTAAAGTAAGGGAGAGTGAGTTTGAAAAGACGGCTTCACGTAAGATAAAGAGAAGCTGATATATAAAGAGGAAGCCGATGCATGTGGCTTGCATCGGCTATATATGAAAAAGATTAGTATGAGTATTGCGTAATTAATATGTTTTGTTACTTTTGTTTTGTTTCTTTCGTTTATGATGTTAGTATACAAATCAATTGTGAAAACCGTGTGTTTTGAATTTCACTTTTCTGTAAACAAAATATGAACAAACTGTGCAGTCCTAAGGTACCATAAAAAATCCTTAGACAATATCATGATTTTGTGTATAATTATAGTATCGGTATTTGTTATTGCATATAGGATAAAATTTATTGCATAATCAAACAGCGATATTATTTTTTTTACAAGGGGGAAAAAGATGAAATTATTAAGTTTTGCAATCCCATGTTACAATTCAAAGGATTACATGGAGCATTGTATAGAGTCTATCCTGCCGGGTGGAGATGATGTGGAGATAATTATTGTTGATGACGGTTCAAAGGATGAGACAGCAGCGATAGCTGACAGATATGCAGCCGAATATCCTGACATAGTAAAGGCTGTACACCAGGAGAACGGTGGACATGGAGAGGCTGTAAACACAGGTCTCAAAAATGCCACAGGCAAATATTTCAAGGTCGTTGACAGCGATGATTGGGTGGATTTGGAATCATACAAGAAGATACTGGACAAGCTAAGGGAGTTTGAGCAGGAGAATACACAGATTGATATGCTTCTTGCCAACTATGTCTACGAGAAAGAAGGAGCAAGGCGTAAAAAGGTTATGCGTCAGACCGGCTTTCCACGCAATGAGATATTTACCTGGAGTGATATAAAGCATATTCACAAGGGACATTACATACTGATGCATTCGGTAATATACAGGACAGAGCTTTTGAGAAGCTGTGGACTCAAGCTGCCAAAGCATACCTTTTATGTGGATAATATCTATGTATATAAGCCGCTTCCGTATGTGCGTACGATGTACTATCTGGATGTGGACTTCTACAGATATTTTATCGGTCGCGATGACCAGTCGGTCAATGAGCAGGTGATGATACGCCGTATTGACCAGCAGATTCGTGTAAATAAGATTATGTTTGACGATGTCAAATTGCATGAGATAACAAATGAGATGTGCAGGAAGTATATGTACAGCTATCTGGAGATTATTACGACTATTTCTACTATTCTGGCAATTATCTCAGGCACCGATGAGAACATGGCTAAGAAGGATGAACTGTGGGCATACATGAAGGAGCATGATGAAGAAACCTACAAGAAGCTACGCCATGGCGTCATGGGACAGTTAATGAACCTGCCGGGCAAGGGAGGCAGAAAGGTAGCTATCGGTGCGTATAAGCTGTCACAGAAGGTTGTTGGATTCAATTAGACGGATGTGAAATAAGGAGTATTATATGGATGAAGTATATAAGCAAATTGTTAATATAGCAAAAAAATATAATACAAAAAAAGTAGTGCTGTTTGGTTCACGCGCCAGAGGCACGAATCATCCTAAAAGTGATATTGATCTGGCTATTTATGGATGTGAGGATTTTGGTGATTTATCGGATTGTCTTAATGAGGAGTTGTGGTCTTTACTAAAGCTGGACATAATAAATATGGATGATAAGCATATTTCACCGGTACTGGTGACAGAAATAGAAAGGGATGGGAGGGTATTGTATGAAAAAGTTTGACCAGTATGTCAGACACTTGAGGATATTGTCAAGGGCATTTGATGAAGACTTGACAAATGATTTTATTGTGAGCGGTATAATTGATAAATATTATATACAATTTGAGCTGGGCTGGAAGGTCTTAAAGGAGCTGTTACGATATGAGGGTGCTAATCAGGCTGCAACAGGTTCTCCAAGAGAAATTATAAAAACTGCATATGCGTATTATGATTTTATGGATGAGAGTGTCTGGCTTGGAATGTTAAGAGACAGGAATGATACAACTCATATATACAATGAGGAAGCTGCACGTCAGCTTGTGAATAAGGTGCTTGACAATTATATTCATGAATTTCAGGTGCTGGAAATGAAAATTAAAGAAAGATATTCAGATGAAGTATTATCATCAATTAATTAAAAAGACCACAGGCATCAAAACAGATGAACTGTGGTCTTTAACTTGTAATTAAATTACTCTCCAAGTGTGAGCATGGTATCTATGCAGGCCTTGGCCTTTGTTCTTATATCGTCAGGCAGTATGATTTCTTCTCCGCCTGCTCCCTTAACACAATTGTATACATCCATCAGGGTAGTGAGCTTCATATTGTGGCATACGCAGTCCTTTTGAGAGAGGATAGAAGCTCTTTTCAGGGCACTCATACTGTAAGTGCTGCAGTATGCTGTTTTCAGTTCCGATGATAAATTCCCGGTCTGTGCTGTTTTTAGCATAGTCAATGATGCCGGTGGTGCTTCCGATATAGTCTGCAGCCTTTGAAACCTCTGCAAGACACTCCGGATGTACGAGAAGCTTTGCAGCAGGATGAGCCGCTTTTGCTCTCTCAACATCTGCTATTGACATGCGCAGGTGAGTAGGACAGCCACCATGTACAAATTTGAAGGTCTTTTCCGGAACCTGTTCCTCAACCCATGCGCCCAGATTGCAGTCAGGGATGAAAAGAATCTTGTTATTGTCAATATTTTTAACAATTTTTACAGCGGATGAGGATGTGACGCACACATCACATATGGTTTTAAGCTCTGATGTGGTGTTTATGTAGGCAACCACTGTATAGTCAGGGTTCTCGGCCTTTAACGATTGTAAGAGCTCTACATCGAGCTGCTCCGCCATAGGACAGCCTGCTGCGCTGTTTGACAAAAATACATGCTTGTCAGGAGATAAAATCTTGCAGGTCTCAGCCATGAAGCGGACACCGCACATGAGCACATTCTTCTGTGGTGCTGTGGCAGCCTGCTTGCTGAGTCCATATGAGTCGCCTGTGAAGTCGGCAACCTCAAGTATCTCGTGACTCTGATAAGCGTGAGCTAATATACAGATATCATTTTCCTTCTTTAATCGGATAATCTCATCCTGTAATTCTCTTGTTGTCATCATAATATGATATACCTCTTGAAATTCCTAGTGTGATTGAAGCACAGTTATATCAATGTAAGCCCCTTTTGGATTTTACATAAAGAACCGGCCAAAATAAATAAGTTACTTGTCATTATACTTAGCTGTAAACCAGCTGTCAACACAAAAGTTTTACAGGTGTCTTGTCAGTTGTAAATTTTAGTGTTATAATACGCCCATTACAGTAAATCGCATCCAGGGCGATGTTGCTAAAGAAGCGGCTACATCGGTGGATGCAGGTAAATAAAAGAGGTAACATATTATGAATACAGATGTACTTATTGTGGGAAGCGGCTGCTCAGGTCTTTATTGTGCGCTTAAGCTTCCAAGAGACGTAAGAATTACACTGATAACAAAATCAGATCTGGAGAGCAATGATTCATATCTGGCGCAGGGTGGCATGTGCATGCTTAAGGAGCAGTCCGATTTCGACAGCTTTTTTGAGGATACCCTAAAGGCCGGCCACTACGAGAATGACAGGGAGTCGGTTGAGATAATGATAAACACATCACCTGAGGTGGTGAAGGATCTTGTTTCATACGGAGCAGATTTTGCGAGAAATGATGACGGCTCACTTGCCTATACGAGAGAGGGAGCTCATTCACACAACAGAATTATTTTCCATGAAGATGTGACCGGAAAAGAGATAACAAGCACATTGCTTGCACAGGTTAAGAAGCTTTCAAATGTGACACTCATGGAGTATACAACGATGGTTGACATCATCGAAAGGGATAACAAATGCTACGGCGCCATAATCAGAAAACAGGATGGCACGCTGGAAAAGGTGACAGCGGCATACACTGTCATGGCTTGTGGCGGAGTTGGAGGACTGTACAGATTTTCAACAAATTTCAGACATCTGACAGGTGACTCGCTTGCCATTGCAAAAAAGCATGGCATAGAGCTTAAAAACCCGGACTATGTGCAGATTCACCCAACGACCTTTTACACGAAAAAGCATGAGGACAGAAGCTTTCTCATTTCAGAGTCCGTAAGAGGTGAGGGTGCTAAGCTTTTGGACAAGAATATGAACAGGTTTGTCGATGAGCTCTTACCAAGAGACGTGCTGACCGGCAAAATACGTGAGCAGATGAAAAAGGACGGCACAGACTTTGTCTGGGAGGATTTGCGTACCATTCCAAGGGATGAGCTTGTATCACATTTTCCAAATATCATTGAACATTGCAAGGAGATGGGATATGATGTCTTCAAGGAGCCTATTCCTGTTGTTCCGGCACAGCACTATTTCATGGGCGGCGTCAAGGTGAATCACCACAGTCGCACATCAATGGAAAGTCTCTATGCGGTTGGAGAGACCGCTTGCAACGGAGTGCACGGAAGAAACCGTCTTGCAAGCAATTCACTGCTTGAGAGCCTGGTATTCGCAAAGCGTGCAGCAGGACAGATGGCTGAGCTTGGCTTTGTAAATGATGAGATAGCAGCCAAAAAGGCCGCAGATAGCATAAATCTGGCAGACTACAGCGATGAAAAAGCTGTAGAGAGAGAATACAGGAAGCTCGCCATGGAGGCTATAGAGGGACGCACCAGCGTAGGTATAGAAGAGACTATCGAATCAGGCATTGCCTATATTCAGGCATAGAATCTGTGTTTCAGCCTAGATGCGAGTGGACAGCCAAAAGCTGGCCATACGAGCGTCATCAAAAATATTGGTAGAATACAGTCCATGCTCAGTAGAGGCAATTTTAAGTGCGGTAATAGCTGTAGTAACCAGGTTTCGCACTCGTAAATCTGCGAAGCCGGAGAGTACACAGTGTGTTCCGAAGAAAAATATGAACTGCCACGGGGTTCCATTAACGCAGTTAATGCGAACAAGTGGCAAATTATAAAGCGCTATCCAAAAAAATCCCGTGGCTGACTTCATATTTTTCTGAGGAATATACTGCGTACTACCCCCGGCACCAAACAGCATAAAAAGTGCGAAACCGTAATATAAAAGAAAACTAAAAAATGCAAAGAATGCAACGAAAGGAATCTAAATATATGTACGATCAGGTAACACTGGGCCTCAACGTAGACCCATTCATATTAAGCGCATTAAAGGAGGACATCACAAGCGAGGACGTATCCACAAACAGCGTGATGCCACATCCACAGGCAGGAGAGGTGGATTTAATCTGCAAACAGGACGGAATCATCTGTGGACTGCAGGTTTTTGAGAGAGTTTTCACACTGCTTGATGCAGATACAAAGGTAGAGTTTTATGTAAAGGATGGCGATAGGGTAGAAAATAAGCAGCTTATCGGCAAGGTTTACGGAGATATCAGAGTACTCTTGTGCGGTGAGAGAACTGCGCTCAATTATTTACAGCGCATGAGTGGAATTGCCACATATACCAGTCAGGTTGCAGCACTCTTAGAGGGCACCGGTATCAAGCTTTTGGATACCAGAAAGACAACTCCAAACAATAGAATTTTTGAAAAATACTCGGTCAGAGTCGGTGGTGGAAACAACCACAGATACAATCTCTCGGATGGAGTGCTTCTTAAGGATAACCACATCGGAGCAGCTGGCGGTGTAAAAGAGGCAATCGCCATGGCAAAGGCCTATGCTCCGTTTGTCAGAAAGATTGAGGTTGAGGTAGAGAGCTTTGATATGGTGAAGGATGCGGTTGAAGCCGGTGCCGACATTATCATGCTCGACAACATGTCCACAGAGCTTTTAAAGCAGTGCATCGACTACATTGACGGCAGAGCCGAAATCGAGGTTTCGGGAAATGTTACCAAAGAAAATATTGCAAGAATAAAGGGTCTTGGTGTAGACTATGTATCAAGTGGTGCGCTCACACATTCAGCGCCTATTATGGATTTATCACTTAAAAATCTACATGTAGTATAGCTTTTAGATTGCCGGTCGCACTATGCTGTGACAGTAATGTTTTACAGAAAGGAACGAAAATGAACGGTGATGAGAGAAGAAAAAAAATAATAAATATTCTATCCTCGTCAAAGTCGCCTGTGGCGGGAGTTGCGCTTGCAAAGGAGCTTGATGTGAGTCGTCAGGTGATTGTGCAGGACATAGCACTGCTTCGAGCAAACGGAGCCGCGATTTTTTCGACAAACAGAGGATATCTGATACAGGCGGATAAGCAGTATTCGAGAGTATTAAAGGTGGTTCACGAGGATGATGAAGTAGAGGAGGAGCTTTCAACAATAGTTGATGCCGGAGGCCATGTGAAGGACGTATTTGTATACCACAAGGTCTACGGAGTGATCCGCGCCAATATGGACATCAAGTCCAGACGTGATGTCAGAAATTACTTGGAGGAAATCCGCACAGGAAAGTCCAGCCTTCTTAAAAATGTAACTTCAGGTTATCACTATCACACAATATGTGCGGAGAGTGAAGAGGTGCTTGATGCCATACAGGAGGAGCTTAAGCAGAAGGGCTTCCTTGCAAAGCTGCAGGACTATGAGCCGGTGGATTTCTGGGGAGACAACGAGGACGAGGCAAAGGCTTAATTTTATCGTAAAGTTAAAGCGTAATATAATAATTGCCCGGGTGAAAGCCCGGGCTGTTTTTTGCTTTTTATTTAATTTCCAGATTTTCACCTGTAAGCCCTATGTATGATCCTTCAGGAAGTCCACCTTCAGGATGTCCGATAAGCCATTTGTTTTTAGCTGCAAGAAGAGCATCTTCTCCGCCGGTGTGTGGATGTTCCAGGGCTTCATTTGTGCCTTTTGGAAGTACAACGGCTACCAGAAATCCGCCATCAGATGCATTACATGGTGCGTAGTGCAGTGTTGTGGCATAAAGCTCGACTGCTGTTCCGGAAGGAATCCTGAAAGCTTCCATCAAAGAGGTATCATATGTATTTTCCACAGAGATATCCTGCTGTCGGCCGAGTATCAGTATGGCATCAGTTGCGGCAATATTGACCTCAGAGCATCTGTGATATTCAACAGCATTGAGCTTATGATTGTTGCCTATGCACCAGCCTATCTGTATAGGAAGCTCCCCGTAGGTTTTCTGTTGTAATTCTGTAGCGCATTTTAGCTTTTCAAGTGCAGAAATGGATGGCTCATAAACCACATCAGCAGGAATTTCTACTGTCTGCATTGTGCTGACCAGCTCTGTAAGATCTATAGAGTCGATCACCTTTCCATATTTCTTAAAACATTCTTCTGTTATTTCATGTATGATCATTATATGGTCCTCCTGATTTTTAAAATTGTAAAAATTATAATGTATGACAGAGAAAATAGTCAGCAGGAGTAAATTAATTGTTTTATTACCTACGTTATTAGTATATATTATTTTAGTATTGTTAAATAATTTTATTTAGTAGTATAATAGTACTATTATTAGT
>ENA-OQJD01000062-OQJD01000062.1-human-gut-metagenome-genome-assembly--contig:-NODE-62-length-14225-cov-4.098808_pt1 | contig 14225 bp, 13 predicted proteins | sample MGYA00242596_ERZ504762 | MGnify/ENA primary metagenome ERZ504762 (study PRJEB26092, sample SAMD00036356) | human gut metagenome | host: Homo sapiens | study: EMG produced TPA metagenomics assembly of... | reverse complement strand
CAGATTATTCTCCTGCCGTATTTTGTAATTACGCTCATAATCCAACGCTTCTCTTTTTGTTGCAAATCCTCTCTTCTTTATCTGTTTATTTTCCCCAGTCCAGTCCTTACAATAGAATTTGACAAACCAGGTGCCTGTCTTACTGTCTTTATAAGCTGGCATATTCATCATCTCCTTCTTTCCATATGCAGAAGCAGATGCCTAAAAACCATATAACTTTTGCACCTGCCTCTGTCTCAATCTTCTTACCTGTTGCTTACCTGCATCACTCATACCATAAATGCGTTCTTCGAAAATATTTTCTGCTTACTTTTCCTCGGATTACAATATAACCCTTCTTTTCAAGTTCACTGTTGATCTGTCTCATAAGCTTGTATGCTGCTGATCTTGAAATCCCAAGAATCTGCATCACATCTCCTACTTCTAAAAACTTTTCGTTCATGCCCTTTCACCACCTTTCCATTAAAATTTGTTTTGGCGTTTCTCCATACCAGTTCTGCTGATGTCACAACCAGCCTCCTTACCTGAGATAATCTCCTGTAATACCGCCCGCTCCTGCTCGAGGTACTCGGTCCGCTTGGGGGAGTGTCTACATTCGCTCGATTCCTATGAATGTCCTGGCAAATGCCTGTTAGATTTCTGATACCGCTCATTCAGTTGTTTTTCAATACAATATCGTATAGATAATTGAATTGATATTATTCTATACCGTATTGTATTGTCAAGAAGTTTTTCTAATGTTCTCGTATAGAAAAACTTCCATTTTCATTTTTTCCGTGTTATACTGTCTTTAACAATCCATCAGGGACAGATAAACGGAGGTGACTACACTATGACAATTGGTGAAAGAATAAAGAAAATACGGGTATTCCGTAAAATGACAATGGACGAGCTTGGCGGTGCACTTGGATTTGAGGGCAAAAATATGTCTGTCCGCATATCCCAGTATGAAACCGGTGCCCGCATTCCCGGTGAAGATATGATTCTAAAACTTGCTGATGCTTTGCACTGCAATTACAAGGCAATCTCTGATTACAGCCTTGGTGCTGCTGAAGATATCATTGAAACACTTTTCTGGCTTGAAGAAAGTGCCACATCACTTCCTGCACGTGGAAAGGGCACAAGATTTCCAGAGTATACTGCACCAGGTAATCTGATTCACTTAACTGCAATGACACCTTCAAAGCCTTCTGAAACAGCAAAACCAACTTATTGCGAAGATGATTATGACTGCGCAGGTGCACCCATTGCATTAACTTTTGAATATGGATTGGTAAATGATTTCCTTTCGGAATGGTGTGAAATGAAAAACGAAATTAAATAGTGGAGAGATTTCTCCTAATGAATATTTTGAGTGGAAAATAACATGGCCTCAGGCGTAAATGAAACTATTCACGCACAGCTCACTTTAGTACCATTTTAGTACCACAAGACAAAAAACAAGCTCGCAAATGCCCATTTTACTAGGCTTTGCGAGCTTTTGAAAATTATTCAAACTCTACAAAGACTAACGCTTTTTGTTTAGGAATTATTCTCTGTAATGTTTCTCGTTCTTTTGATTATTTGATATATCCATATTATCCTGCCTATACGAGCTAATGTTATCATTTTGTTATCGGCATTGATAACACCTACTCGATAACTGTGGATAATAACTATATGTAGCATGTCAAATTATAAGCTATTTTGCTTAGAGATTCAACACAAAACTGAAATTTTACTTTTCCTTATATTCATCTGGTATTGCTATTTGAAATGTTTCACACAACAGCATCACATCATGCACATCATTTTTATCGTGTTCATATCCCAAATGAAGCATTACCTGACTCAATGGTTCAATACAAGAAACAGTTATATCTCCAACTTTTCCAATACCGGAAAAAGTTTTTGATGGAAATATATCTCCCTCATAAACAATTCCGTCATCTGTAAATTCAAAACAATGTAAATCAATGATTCTTTGTTTATCATCTTTCCAGACAGTATGACCATCCGTTGTATAATCAGTATTTACTTCCTCAAATCCATGCTGCTTAATCACATAAATATAATCATGATAATGTTTCAGTTCAACAAACAAATCAATATCATTGTGTATTCTTGATTCTCTTTTAAGAAGTGCATCAACACCCCATCCGCCATCTAAATATACTTTAATTTCGTTTTGCAAAGCATATTTTATAATTTCACATGCATCTTCTGTACGTACCATAATCTATCCTCCAAATTCAAATCTTTGTATGCTTTCCAACTCACTAAAAGCCTGAAATTTGTCAGTCTTTCATCCTTTTTGTTATCAATCACCAATTAGCTGTAATCCATTAGGATTTAGCTGATATATTTTATCGCACACCTCTTCAATATACTTTCTATCGTGAGAAATGCTAATGACAGCCCCCGGAAATTCTCGGAGCATTTTTCTTATTACCGGACCGGACAATGGTGAAAAATTTCTTGTCGGTTCATCCAGAATAAGAACATTTGCACCACTTAAGCTCATCCTCAAGAGAAGCACTTTCGCCTTTTGTCCGCCTGATAACTCCCGAATCGGATGCTCCATTTCATCTGGTGTGTATTTAAGTGAACCAAGGTATGTTCTAATTCTTGTACGCTCTTCTTTATCTCCTGTTTTATCAAGGTAATCAACCGGTGTAACATCCAAATCCAGCAGGTCTTCATAAGTTTGAGGCATATATTCTGCTTTAATGTCATTCCGATTTAGGAGTTCTTCCGCTATCTTTTTTAGAAGAGTCGTTTTTCCTGCCCCGTTGGCTCCTATCATACAGATTTTTTCTGAACCTTTTATTTTTAAATGAATTCCTTCTGCTAAAATTCTTTTGCCATCCGGAGTCACAAGCTTTGAAAGTTCATATTCTATGACCGTTTTTCCTGCGGGAATGTGTGAGTTTTCATCCCCTAATTTGACAAAGATTGCTTCTTCCTGTTCCGGCATCTGAGTCATATTTTCATCTTCTTTTTCAAATCTTCGTTCCATTGCCTTAACCGTATGCATTTTGTCCTTTAAGTTTTTGGCAACAGACGGTGCTTGTCTGGTACAACTTCTTAATGCACCTTGTACACTCTGCATAACTCTTTGATATTTTTCATCGCGAATCTTTTTCTCCCTACGGTCACTCAGTGCCCGCTGTTTTTGGATTTCAAATTTATGAAGCCGTTCTTCCACATAGCGTCTATAGGGAAGCTTTGCCACGGTATATCTCGCCTTTGTTTTTCGTATAATCTGCTCGATATGTATCACCATGTTGGCAGTACGCTCTATCAGCGTTTCATCGTGTGAAATAAAAAGCACAATGTGCTTCCAGTCATTTATGATTTTTTCCAGTAATGTAAGCGTCGCAATGTCGATGTCATTGGAAGGTTCGTCCAACAACAGCACAGAAACATCGCGAATGAAAAGCCTCATAAGTTGTGTCTTGACTTTTTCGCCTCCTGAAAGACTACCCATTGTCTGGTTACTGTAGAAAAAATCATTTTTCATTCCAAATTTTCCCGCAATAACAGACAATTCTTTAGGCGTTTTCTCCCAGAATATTTCCTCTTCAGAAAAATATTCGTATATTGTTTTTTCCTTATCTTCATCGAGCATCTCCTGCGGAAGATAACCAAGACGTTCGTGTCCCATTATCCTTTCCCCATCTGCTTCTATATAGTTTTCTACAAGCGACGGATTGTATATCCACTTCATTAATGTCGATTTCCCATTTCCCTCTTCTCCAATAATAACTGCCTTATCTCCATCATTTAGCACAAGGTTGAAATCATTAAGAATTATTCTCAGGTCTTTTTTATGTGTTAAATTTAATTTTTTTATCTGCAACATTAAAGTTTCTCCTTTTCGAAGTCTGAGCCAATTATTATTTTGAACACACAAAAACGAGTCTTTTTTGCATACGCAAAAATAGACTCGCTAAATAGACCCTTATTTCTTTTCCAAAAGGAAAACAAAGGAAATGCCTCTTGCGATAATCCAACTTAAGCGTACACAAAACAAACCTATTCTCTACAGGCTCAATAACTATATGTGTCTTACTTAAATCAAATTATCTATTAATCATTTCCTCACCTTACACAAAATGTGCCTTTCTTTCTTCTAATGGCAATACTATCATACTGTATTTTTTGTGTCAATACATTTCACCTTATGGAAGTGCAAATTAAAATTTTCACTTCCTAATTATACATCCAACCATTACGAAATTCAATCTTTCACAACCTCTTTACAACCACAACCACAGCACTCCAGCAAACGCAGGAGCACCATACCGTAAAACGCTTATGTGTAAATCAACTCCGTTCCTACAACTTCCCTCACACAAGCCTGAATATTATTCATTCTTCCAATCCATTCGTAGGGATTATCTTTCTTTAATTGTTCCGTCACATCTTGTCTGTCGGCATATTCCTTTACCAGTCGAAGAAACATATCCTCTGCTTGCTTATCGACTTCTGCAAGATAACTATGCAGCTTTCCGCTTGTCAGCAGGTTCATATATAACACTTTATAGTGTTCCTTTAAATGCCTTGCATGTCGTTTCCCCCATAAACCAATCGGCTCTATTTCTTCTTCGGCTGGTACTGTGATGTTCGGCAATAAATAATCACCCACCTGTCTATAAGTTCCGCCCATTTCTTCAAAAATTGTCTTTGTCATTTTCCTTTTCCTCCTGTGATTTTTGTCTATCGTGATCGTGTATTATCACGCTTGCGACCTTTAACTGTTCTTGCCTGCTCCAACAAATCATCTATCTGTTTGCGACCAAAAACCTTACGGAGCAGGCTGTAATCTTTATTTTCTGCTTTTAGGATTTTGTTTTCTTCGGTCAATCTTTCATTGACTTTCTCCAAACGCTGATTGGTGCGGTATAACTGTGCATTCGCTGTATTCAGCCTATGATAGTTGTCCCACCCCTCAAAGCAGCGGGCAAGCACCGTTTTGACAAGTTGCTTCAATTTCCTTACAACCGGCTCTGCCATTTTGGTTTTATATGCCTTTGCAGTCATAAATTTCTCTGGTTCTGGCAACTGATATTTCGGTGCAGTATCAAGCTCTATTTCAAGATTTGACAGCTCGTCTTTTGCCTTATCATAGTTCAATACTCGTTCCGACAACACATCAAATTCAATCTGTTTCTGCTCGATTTTCGCACCTAATGCCGCCACTTCTTTTTCTCTTTCCTGCTTTTTATAATCCAAAACAGAAAGATGTTTTTCGTGTGTGCCTAAATGTTCCCACTCAATCCCATAACGTTCCATCACCGCCGCAAGCTGTTCTTTTTCGGACTGTATCCATTGCGACCACTCCGTATCGCCACGACTGCCGCCCTTAAAACCTTGCGTTGCAAGAGCCTGCTTTAGTGACACTCTTGTATCAAGTCCACGCTTGCTGCCTGTGGTAAAAGGTACAAAATCTATGTGCAGATGTGGTGTAGCTTCATCCATATGCAGATGAGCCGAGAACACCCGAAGCTGTGGATTTCGCTCCTGAAAACCCTGATAGTATTCATCTAAAATCTGCTTTGCCAGTTCTCCGTTTTCCGTATCGGCGTTCATATTTCCCTTACCGCCCACCTGTAAAATGATTTCGTGGAACGGTTTTTCCTGCTTGGAACTTCGGATTTTTTCATAATAATCTTTTATCTTTCGGTCTGACCTTATCTGCTTGGCATTGTATCTTTCCAATGCTTCATCAAACAATTCGTGATAAACTGTCTTTATATTTTCATTGCAGTAGTCGATATTGAGATGAGTACGAGTTCCGTCTACATTTTCTGCTCGGAACTTTCGGCTATTGTGATTGACCGAGCCTTTACCGACCATTGCACTTATCGTTCTCTGCATTTTTTCATCTCCCATCTGTAAATTTCAACATTCTCAGGTTTTGTTACTTTTGTCAAAAGTAACGCAAAAGCACTTTTGACGGGTACACCCATCAAAAATGCGACCTGTAAACAGGTTTTGCGTTCTCCGAAGGCTCTCCGAGGGGTGAGCGTGTGCCGGTGGCACACACGCCTGCGAACCGACCGAGCCAGCAGGCGAGACCAAAGAGCCGCCTTTGAAAAGGCACTCTCTGCACACTCCCCTAAACTTTATCCGGTGTCAAAGTGTGACGATGGTGACAATGTTTTTCACAGCGTGCTGCTCTCAAAAACATTGACACCTTTGACACCGTTTGTCACGCCGTCTGCTCGGTTTCTTTCCAAAGTGAAACCTTTCTTCCGTCGTGTGTGCGGCTGTTCTGATAACGGATACCGTAATCACGAAACAGCCTGCTTGCGTTGATACTGAGCCTTAAAGAAAGTACATTCGGCTTTATATCCACCGCAAGCCTTTCGCAAAGTTCCGAAGCAGTTCCTTCCCATCTGTCACTTTCCGAAAAGAGCGTATCCGCTATCTTCTCAAGCAGAGGTTCGGGCGGTTCTTTCCACATCTCCGTTTCCGATTTTGCAAAGTTCCACACCAATCGCTCGCTGTCCCTTACAAGATGGATTTTCATATCCTGCTGGTCTCTGCCAGCAACATCAAGTGTGGCATTGTTGGAAGTACGCTTGTCCTTACTGAGAACAAATGCACCGTCTGCCGCACCCATCAGACCATTCGTGCCTGAAATCATATCGAATATATCTTCCGATTTTTGTTTGCGTGTATGATGAACAATAAGCATTGAAACCTTGTAACTGTCTGCCAACGCTTTCAGCCTTGCCACAACATCATAATCACTTGCGTAGCTGTAATCTGCTCCGCCTGCTTCACGCACACGCTTTAAGGTGTCTATGATAATCAAGCCTGTGTCTGGGTGTTCCCTCATAAACCCTCTTATCTGTTCTTCCAGTCCGCCATTGACCGTTTTACATTCCGTTGCGAAATACAGATTGCCTGTCTCCTTTGCACCGAACATCTGAAACAATCGCTTCTGCAAACGTGGGTAATCATCTTCAAGGGCAAAATAAAGCACCGTTGCCTTACGCACCTTATACTCCCAAAGCGGTGTGCCTGTGCTGATATGATAGGCAAGCTGTGCCATCATAAAGCTCTTTCCCACTTTCGGGGAACCTACGAAAAGGTAAGTTCCCCTTTGGAGCAGACCGTCGATAAGTGGTGTCTGAACCTCAAACACCGTATCATACAGCGTTGTCATTGATACTGTTTTCAGATAGGAAGGGTCTAACTGTCTGAGTATTTCCCTTTGCATTTCTTCAAAAGATTGCTCGTACCCCTTGAAATCCGTATCCTGATTGACTATACTATTGTCAGTACATTTGGAAAGTGACTGTTCCGCATCTGTTGCCGCAGATACATTTGGAATAGTCATTTCTTTTTTATTCTCCATTCGCATCCTCTCCTTTCAAACCGCCGAGAATAATGGAAATCAGTTCTATTACACTCAGCAGTTCATCATCCACACCTTTTCCTGCTTCAATCCTTTTCAGTTCCGCAAGGACTGTGGCAAATTCCGTTTTCAACGCCTTATACACTCTCGGATTGCCCTGTACCACCACATCCTGATTTAAGCAACGGCGGTAACAATACTCCTGTTTTGGCAATCCTGATAGAGCTACAGCTCTGTTAATGAGTTCGTTTTCTTCGGGCGATACTCGAAACCCTACTGTGATATTCCTCCAACGATTTTTGTTATCTCTGTTCTTAGCTGACATTTTCAAAATCTCCTTTCCCTAAATCATCTAATTTTTCTGCCATCTCAATCTGCTTTGACGGAAAGAGGTGTGCGTACTGATAAGTAATATCAATACTTTCGTGACCAACTCGGTCAGCAATCGCCACCGCAGAAAAGCCCATATCAATCAAGAGTGAAATGTGGCTGTGACGGAGATCGTGAATGCGGATACGCTTCACGCCTGCCGCCTTTGCCCCTCTGTCCATCTCGTGATGAAGATAGCTTTTCGTCACCGTAAAGATACGGTCTTTCTTCTTCAATCCGTAAAGCATACCGAGATATTCTTTCATTTCCTCACACAGAAACTTCGGCATTTTAATCGTGCGGTTGCTCTTTTTCGTTTTCGGAGAAGTAATCACATCCTGCCCTTTCAAACGCTGATAGGATTTATTGATTGTGACTGTTTCCTTATCAAAGTTGAAATCTGCCGGAGTCAAAGCTAACAGCTCGCCCTCTCGGATACCGCACCAGTAAAGCATTTCAAACGCATAAAAGGAAACAGGCTTGTCCATCATCTCAAAAGAGAATTTCTTGTATTCTTCCTTTGTCCAGAACAGCATTTCCTTGTGTTCCTCACGTCCCATATTTCCCACCTTTGCCGCAGGATTGGAACGCAGTTCATAGTAGCGGACAGCGTGATTGAAAATGGCGGACAACTGATTGTGCAGCGTTTTCAGATACGTCTGTGAATAAGGCTTTTTCTTCTCATCACGATAGGCAAGCATTTCATTCTGCCAAGTAATAATCTCCTTTGTGGAAATCTCGCTGATTTTCAGTTTCCCGAAATACGGAAGTATCTTTGTGCGTATGATATGCTCTTTGGTAAGCCACGTGTTTTCCTTCAAACGGTTCTTCACATCATTGATATAAAGCTCCGTAAAGGCTTCAAAACTCATATCAAGGTCTGAAGAAGTCTGCAATTTGAACATTCTTTCCCATTCCTGTGCTTCTCGTTTGGTAGCAAAGCCACGCTTGCATTTCTGCTTGCGTTCCCCTTTCCAGTTCACATACCTTGCCATCACATACCAAGTACCGTTATCTTCATTCTTAAATACCGGCATTTACATTTCCCCCTTTCCTGCTCCGTAGAGCCTTTCGTAAAAATACTGGCGATTTACACGCCCTGCAATCGTAATAAAGCCCTTTGCTTTCAATTCCTCATTTAATTGTCTGATGAGTTTATATGCATAAGGTTTTGATACGTTTAGTTCCTGAGCCACATCTTCGGCTCGGATAAATCTGTTTTCCATATCCTTTTTCTTCCTTTCTTAAAATAATTTTTTGCTTGCCGCTTTCTCCGTGTTAAAGTTCCAACAGGCACTCCTGCTTGTCGGCAGGCGCTGTGCTGTCCCAATGCACCGCAGTACATCAGGCGCTCGCTCGTATAGGGGTTCCCGAAAAGTCGGAGACTTTTGGGGAAGAGGAGGAGCAGTGCAGCGAATGAGCTTTTGTGCTTGCACACAAGCGAACGATACGGAACTTGCTCCGACGAGGTCTTGGCGGTTTGGCTTTTCGGACGGTCATTCAGTTGTCGCATTAAGCATATTTGTTTAATTCGTAATTTATTTTACTAAACATATTTGCTATTGTCAAGTGGTTGCAAAGAAAATATTAAACATTTTTGTTTCGGTTTTTCTTGACTTCCACTAAACATTTCTGCTATACTTATTTCACTAAATATAAAAGGAGCGTATCATTATGGCTATCAGCGAAAGAATACATTTTTTCAGACTAATGCGTGGTATGACACAAAAGTATCTCGGTACAGCAATCGGTTTTCCAGAAAAGAGTGCTGATGTGCGTTTGGCACAGTACGAAACTGGTACACGCAAACCGAAAGCAGACCTTACAAATGCATTGGCACAGGTGCTTGATGTTTCTCCACAGGCTCTTGATGTTCCTGACATAGACAGCTATATCGGTCTTATGCACACTCTGTTTACCCTTGAAGATATTTACGGTCTTACTGTCAGTGAAGCAGACGGAGAGGTATGCTTAAAGGTCAACAAGGACAAAGGCAGAGAAGCATATGAACTCCTCAAAATGCTGTATGCTTGGAAAGAACAGGCAGACAAGCTATCTTCCGAAGAAATCAACAGAGAAGAATACGATAACTGGCGTTACCATTATCCAGAGTTCGACACCACACAGCGTTGGGCAAAAGTTCCATCACAGGAATTAAGTGACGCTCTCGTGGAAGCATTCAAAGACCACTTGAAAGATAAATAAGCACCTACAGGACCTGCCACTGGCAGCTCCCTACAGATGCTTTGGCAACGACAAAAAAGCCCTTAACTATGGTTATTAACCACAGCTAAGGGCTTAGTTTATAATATGGAATTTGTTCAGAGCCAAGCTCCGAACTTTAGTCTGCAAGCCACCTGTTAATTGTTCCGTTACCCATAAACCACTGGATAACAAGAATAATGGCACTTGCTATGACTGTTATCAATTTGTTATCAAAAGACTAATCGAAATCGCTGAAACCCGCATAAACACTGGCTTTTTTAAGCAACTCGATTTATTCAAACTCAATCGTTCCAGGCGGCTTACTTGTAAGATCATAGAATACGCGGTTCACGCCCTTAACTTCATTAATAATGCGGTTCATCACCCTATTAAGTACTGCATAAGGAATCTCAGCAGACTCCGCAGTCATGAAGTCAATGGTCTTAACGGCGCGGAGCGCCACTGCATAATCGTATGTTCTGAAGTCTCCCATTACACCTACGCTTCGCATATTTGTAAGGGCTGCAAAGTACTGGTTCGGCATCCAGGACGGATCTTCTCCGTGTTCTTTTTTGTAGTCGGCGGCTGCATTGTCGACTTCTTCACGGTAGATGTAGTCTGCATCCTGTACGATGCGTACTTTTTCCTCGGTGACTTCACCGATGATACGGATTCCAAGTCCCGGGCCCGGGAATGGCTGACGGAATACCAGTCTTTCCGGAATTCCAAGCTCAAGGCCAGCTTTACGGACCTCATCTTTGAACAGGTCACGAAGCGGCTCAATGATTTCTTTGAAATCAACGAAATCCGGAAGGCCTCCTACGTTGTGATGGGATTTGATCACTGCGGATTCTCCGCCGAGACCGCTCTCTACAACGTCCGGATAAATGGTTCCCTGTGCAAGGAAATCCACAGCACCGATCTTCTTGGCTTCCTCCTCGAAGATACGGATAAATTCCTCACCGATGATCTTACGCTTCGCTTCAGGCTCTGTAACACCAGCAAGCTTGTCGTAATATCTCTGCTGTGCATTCACGCGGATAAAGTTCAGGTCAAACTGACCATTCGGTCCGAATACACCTTCAACCTCATCACCTTCATCCTTACGAAGAAGGCCATGATCTACAAATACGCAGGTAAGCTGCTTGCCAATCGCTCTGGAAAGAAGTCCTGCTGCCACGGAGGAATCTACACCACCTGACAGGGCAAGGAGAACTTTTCCATCACCGACTTTCTCGCGAATCTCTTTGATCGTGTGCTCAACAAAAGCATCCATCTTCCAGTCTCCGGCACATTCGCAGACACCAAGTACGAAGTTGGACAGCATTGTCTTTCCTTCTACTGTGTGCAGTACTTCCGGATGGAACTGGATCGCATACAGTTTCTTCTCTTCATTCTGTGCAGTTGCTACCGGACAGTCTGCAGTATGTGCAGCGATCTCAAATCCCGGTGCAGTCTGGGAAATATAGTCTGTATGGCTCATCCAGCAGATTGTTTTGTCGGATACATTTTTGAAGATCCTGGAATCTTTCTTATCGATGAGAAGCTCTGTCTTACCGTATTCGCTGACATCTGCCTTCTCAACTTTTCCGCCAAGGACATGCATCATAAGCTGTGCTCCATAGCAAAGTCCAAGTACCGGAATACCAAGCTCAAATAATTCCTTCTGGTAAGTCGGTGAATCTGCCTCATAGCAGCTGTTTGGTCCGCCGGTAAGGATGATTCCCTTAGGATTCATCGCTTTAATCTTCTCAAGATCTGTCTTGTAAGAATAAATTTCGCAATATACATTGCATTCTCTGACACGTCTTGCAACCAGCTGATTGTACTGACCGCCAAAATCAATGACAATAACTAATTCTCTTTTCAAGGCTTTCCTCCTGGTTATTTATAACATCTTTAGAATCTGTTACTCATTATAAATGAGTACATGCACTTTTACAATGCTAATTTTATCTCCCGCCGGAATTTTTATTTTTCCGGAAAAATTTTTACTACTGCTTTTTTTTGTCCTGCTCATCCCAGTAAGCGCAGTCATTTCTTTCCAATTACCTCCGATGTAAACGGAGTACCGTCATTCTTCTTATAATGTCTGGTCGCCCGGAAAACATATTTCGCACCGACATAAACGATCGGTACGTTGAAAAATACGATCAGAATATTTCCAAGATCAGAAAATGCCCAGAGATTTCCAAGCTCCAGTCCTGCGATATTACAGAGGATACCAAATGCGGCAACAAAAAGACCGATACAGCGTACAAAATTAATACAGATCTTATCCTTGCGGATACGGTTGGCTGCGATTTCCGAAAAGCTGATCATTCCAAGCAGACAGGTAAATGCAAACAGGCAGAAACATAAGGTTACAAGAAATGTAACGATCCCGTTCATTGCAGTTCCCGGAGTCAGCACAGCAATGGACTCCGTATATTTTGGAAGTTTATCAAGAGCCTGCCAGCTTTCCGCATCTGCTCCCGTCCAGCAATGTGCCATAACTACCACAAATCCGGTAAGTGTACAGATCACAATGGTATCAAGAAAAACTCCCAGAGAAGCGATCACACCCTGCTCACATGGATGCTTTGCGTCAGCTGCTGCCGCTGACATGGTGATCGTTCCCTGACCAGCCTCATTGGACATCAGGCCTCGTTTTACGCCCTGTGCAAGAACTGTTCCAAAAACACCTCCAAAAAATGCATCCGGCTTAAAGGCTCCTGCAAACACGCTTCCGAAGAAATACGGAATACGGGTAAAATTCAATATGATAAGAAGCAACACTACTACCATATAGAGCACTGCCATCACCGGCACCATCATATCTGTCCATCTGGATACTTTTTTTGATTCCGCCAAAATGCAATAGCTGCTGTGAGGATTACGATCAGCGTACCTACTATATAATAGAAGGCTGATCCGCTTGGAATGGTTTTTCCGGTTACGATCTCTGCCATGCGTCCTACTGATGAAACAACGTTAAAGCCCTGTGCCGGCAGACAGCAAAGCGCATACAGAATATACAATACCGAAAGAAAAACACCGATCCATACCTTATTTCCAAGAAGCTTTCTCCCATAAAAAGGAAGACCTCCTACGAACTCATCGTCCTTCTTCTCCTTGAAAATCTGAGCAAGGACACCCTCCATGTATGCAACTGCCATCCCGAAAAACGCAGATATCCACATCCAGAACAGGGCCCCCGGTCCACCCACTGCAATAGCACCTGTTACGCCCAGGATATTTCCCGGTCCTACACGCATAGCTGAACTCAGGAAAAACGATGCAAGCGGCGAAATTCCTGTTTCCACAACACGTTTCTCCGTCATGGTCCTGATTCCTTTTTTAAAGTAAGTCACCTGCATAAAACCGATCCTGAAACTGAAAAAAATCCCGGACCCAAGAAGTAGTATGATCGCAAAGGATATATTTCCCAGAATCGGGATACTGCTGTACCAGTCAAAATTCGTGGGGAACTCCCACAGAAAATCAGACAGTGGACCGATAAAGCTGAACACTCCATTGATCGCCTCAAACACTTTCTCCATAGCCATCTCCTCCCTTTTCATCTGAATACCTCAGAATTGAACCATCTTTCCGGATATTACATTTTCCGCTGAATATAAAATATAGATATATTCATTTATACCCCTCAGAAAAATTTCCGCACCTGTTCATATAACATGTGTACCACATCCATCCTCGTTCATTTCCCCTCCGGATTTTTATGCTATGGTTTATTATACCGTATCGGCTTAAAAAAAGGTCTTATTTATTTTCACTATTTTTGTACAAATTTCAGAATTTTCTATTCTTACAAGCCCCACCGACTGCTATTGCTTTTCGCCCCCCGCAGGGGACTTACTTGATTCGAGTCAAGCGGATATTCGCAATCCGCTTCGCTACGCGGCTCTACACCGAATAACTGCTTCACAGTTTATCAGACTTTATAAGATATTTAGACTTTCCTCACAAATTTTTAAAACGCTTCTCACAGTTCCATCACATTTTGACGGTATATTATTAATCAAATAAAGCACAAAGCTTTTTCATCTTATAGATCATTACTTATTTTTCTTTTCATACTCTGCCGGGTCCCTTCCAAGACCCGGCCCTCCTTTTTATCTTCTTACAAACTCCCATAGTATACCATCCTTTCTTTATTCAAAAGGATCTATACCTATAATCATGGTGTCTATATTAGACATTCTGATTCTATCTGATGATCGACATTTTCATCTCGGTCCATTTACTCCGCATCACTTCACGCCCAGATATCCTTATCCCCCCTGAAACCCGAATAAAC
>ENA-OQJD01000061-OQJD01000061.1-human-gut-metagenome-genome-assembly--contig:-NODE-61-length-14244-cov-2.442516_pt1 | contig 14244 bp, 14 predicted proteins | sample MGYA00242596_ERZ504762 | MGnify/ENA primary metagenome ERZ504762 (study PRJEB26092, sample SAMD00036356) | human gut metagenome | host: Homo sapiens | study: EMG produced TPA metagenomics assembly of... | reverse complement strand
CTGCAAGGCACTTTTCATCAAAAAGTATCCGAGCAGTTTGTCAGACAGATTCATCCAATGAGATTACTTCCCTCCCAGTTCATTCCATCACGAGCATTGATGTGGTGCCAGTTCCCAAGGATCTGACGACAAAGGTGCTTCAGAAGAAATACCTTGGTATTGAGTCGGATATCATTAAGCAGCAGAGAGTCCGTAATAAGAATAACGATTTTTCTACGGAAATCTCATATGCCAAAAGAACGGAGAAAAAGGAGATTGAGGAAATCATGGATGATGTCCGTGAGAATGACCAGTGCCTTTTCTTCGTGGGAGTAACCATTATTCTTATGGCAGAAAGCAAGAGGGAGCTTGAGAGTGTATGTGAGACAGTAGAGACTATCGGAAAACGTAACAGCTGCACGATTGATACACACTACTTAAAGCAGAGGGAGGCACTCAACACAGCACTTCCGATTGGAGTAAGACAGGTGGAAACAATGCGTACTCTTCTTACCCAGTCACTTGCGGTGCTTATGCCATTTAATGTGCAGGAGCTTAATGATAGCACGGGCAATTACTATGGTATCAACCAGATCAGCAAGAATGTGAATATCGGCAATAGAAAGAAGCTGATAAACGGAAATGGCTTGTTTTTGGAGTGCCGGGTTCCGGTAAATCCTTCTTCTGTAAGATGGAGATGGGCAGCGTATTCTTGTCGGGAGATGATGAAATAATCGTCATAGATCCAATGAACGAATACTTTGATATTGCAGAGACTTATGGCGGAACTGTAGTAAATATGTCTACCTACACGGATAACTATGTGAATCCGCTGGAGATGGATGTGTGGAGCCTTGATCCGAATGATTCAAAGGGAATGGTAAGAGAAAAAGGCGAGTTTATGCTTGGTCTTTGTGAGCAGTGCATCGGAGACAGCTTAAATTCAAGACAGAAGTCAATCATCGACCGCTGTGTGAGAAAACTGTATATCGACATTGCAAGGAGCAAAGAGAAGTATATCCCGGTAATGAGTGATTTTTACGATATTCTCATGGCACAGCCGGAGGACGAGGCAAAAGACATTGCATTGTCTTTGGAACTTTTTGTAAATGGTTCGCTTAACATCTTCAACCACCAGACAAATGTGGATGTGGATAACAGATTCACAGTATATGGCATCAGGGACTTAGGTACAGAGCTTAGTCCTATCACAATGCTTGTTATGATGGAGTCCATTCAGAACAGGATTGTTGAGAATGGTAAGAGAGGCAAGGCAACATGGCTCTATATTGATGAGTTCCATGTCCTGCTTAATTCCGAGTATTCTGCAAAATATCTGCAGCAGCTCTGGAAGAAAGTAAGAAAGCAGGGAGGTCTTTGTACCGGTATCACGCAGAATGTCGTCGATCTGTTGCAGAATTACACAGCAACCACAATGCTTGCAAACTCAGAGTTTGTGGCACTCTTAAAGCAGGCAAATACAGACAGTTCCAAGATGGCAGAGGTTATCGGAGTATCAGAGGCACAGCTTAGATTTGTAACCAATACCGCATCGGGAATGGGACTTATCAAGTGTGGCTCGGTGATGATTCCGTTTGATAATCAGATTAGCAAGGATACAGACCTCTACAGACTGTACAACACCAATATTCACGAGAAGATTGCAGAACAGAAGAAGCGTGAAATGCAGAATAATGTCGAATAATGTTGATAGAGGTCGCAATTTGCGACCTCAAAGTATAGCCATCCGGGAAGCTGGGTGGCTGTTTTGCATTTTGAGGGAAAGAAGGTGAGAACATTGAAGATAAAGAAAGTGGATGACAAACCCATGGTCATTCACACCAAGGAGAAAGCCAAGATTCATGCCCACGAACCAAAGGGAGCCAAGATTAAAGGCAGCAACATCTATACAGTAGAGAGAGGTCCTAAAAACTATCGGTGCAAAGGTATCTGATGATAAAAAGAAGTCCTATCGCAAGAGCACCATTCATCAGTCAGAGCCAAAGAATAAGGGATTATCAAGATTCAAGCGAAACCTTAAAGAATCAAACATTTCCATCAAGACCAAAAACACCAATCTTCACATAGCAGGAAGAACTGGTGCACTTGCAGCCGGGGCTGTAACAGAGCAGGTGGAAGGCGGGCATGAGGTATCGCAGGCAGCATATCTTGCATATGAATCAAGCCGACCTGTTACCGGAACTGCTTCTAAGGGTGCAGCACTTTTCAGGAAAAAGGCGGCAGCCGAGGCAAAGAAGCGTATCAAGAAGGTAGAGGCAGGAAAGAAGCTGGCAAAAAAGACAGCAAAGAAAGCTGCCAAAGAAACAGCCAAGACGGTAGCTAAAGAGACGGCAAAAGAAACAGCCAAGACTACTGCCAAGGTTGCAACGAAAACTGCTACAAAGGCAGCTGCTACAGCGGCAGGAACAGCGGTTGCACCGGGAGTAGGAACTGCAATCGGCATGGCAGCCGGATATGCTGCAGGTGTGTCCATAGAGGTCAAGGATGAAAAGATGACCAACCGGAGCAGGAAGATAAAATTCTTTCTGGATAAGATGAAAGCACAGGAGAATCAGACAGACAGCGTGGCAAAGCTGGTAAAGGATCTGATTGTGCGAAAAAGCGATTACCTGGGTAAAGGCAGCAGCACCGATTATCGGACTGGTGCTGTTGTTACTGGTTCTTGTAGTTGCTATGATTGCGGTTCCGGTTATAGCGGTGATAGCAATCCTTTACAATTCTCCATTTGCTTTATTCCTGCCACCACTTGAATCAGGAGATACCGTGCAGACAGTAACGAGTGCTTATGTGCAGGAGTTTAACCGGGATGTTAATACGAAAGTGAATGAGCATACCGGATATGACCTTGGAGAGCTTGTATATGTGGATTATGAAGGTATGGAAGAAAACCCAAGCAATTACTATGACATCATGGCAGTCTATATGGTCAAGCATGGTGTCGGAGATACAGCAACAGTCATGAATGATACTTCAAAAGGCTGGCTGCAGGCAGTTGTAAATGATATGTGTTCATACACCACAAGCACCGGAACAAAGGATGTGGAAGAAACGGATGCAGACGGTAATGTAACTACTGTTACGAAGTCGGTTCTGTATGTGAATGTCACACTGAAATCGTACAGAGATATGATTTCGGTCTATGGATTTAATTCTGATCAGGTGGAAATGCTTGAGCAGATCATGAGTCCGGAGTTTATGGGACAGCTTGGATATGCCGGAAGTGGAAGTGGCGGCGGAGGCGGAAGTCCTGGAGTAAGCTCCATGACTGAGGATGAAATCAATGCCATCCTAAACGGAATTACAGACAGCAGGCAGAAAACAGTCTGCTCCTATGCACTTCACAGAGTTGGCTTCCCTTATAGTCAGGATTTAAGAGACAGCGGTAACTATTATGACTGCAGCTCCTTAGCCTATTATTCATGGAAGGATGCAGGCGTGGATATTAGTTACGGCGGTGCAACCACAGCGGCAGCGGAGGCACAGGGACTGGATGAAGCCGGAAAGACAGTCTCCTTTGATGAGTTACAGCCGGGAGACCTTATCTTCTACAGTTTTACAAGCAACGGAAGATATAAGAACATCAGCCATGTGGCAGTATATGTCGGAAATGGCAAGGTGGTAGAGGCACTTAATGAAAGTCTTGGTGTGGTCTACAGGGATGTGGCAAGCACAGGAAAGATTGTTGTGATAGGAAGACCATAACAGGAAATTTGCAGAGAGGGCATAGTCCCTCTCTGGGATTGGAGGTAAGAATGGATTTAAAAGATATGATACTGGTAACAGAAAACGACAGGGGAACAGAGACAAATATGCTGATGACTCTGGATGATTATAAGAGTTTTATAGCAATTGATGATATGTCAGAGCTTGCAGAAAATTTGTTGCAGCTTGGAAGGACACTTGGTGAAGCAGATAACTTCACAGAGTATTACAGGGCAGCAAATGTAACTGTATCTGCGAGATTCTGTCTGGATGATATTCAGCTGGGACACTTTCTTCAGGGACTTTATAACGATTCCAAAGAAATTCGGTTTGATAAAGAAGCCAGTTCTTCTGAATGTGTTGCAAAGCTTAAGGAGATTGGAATGACCGATAAGGGCTGGGTGGATGATTTTAACCTGCATTATGAAAGTGTGGACAGATTATTTGAAAGGGGACAGACATTCCATAACTTCAATGACCATGATTACATGGTGCTTGAAGCATTATCACCAAGGAATCTTGTGGTGATGGATATGAAGTCAGGTTCCCTTACAATCGCCCTTGGTGCGACAGAGTATAAGCGTTATCCCAAGGATGAGAAGCCTACAAAGGACAATACCACAATCGGGGTATCGTGGGAGCATGGTATTTATCCTTGGTTCCACACTCGTCAACCACGAATTTCAAGGCATACAAGGAGGGAGGTATGGCACACCGGAAAAGATAGGGGATATCTATGATTACAGGGCAAAGCTAAAGCAGAAGTTCTATTTTTATCAGGATATGTCAAAGGATGATGATGTACCGAAGAAGCTGCAGAATGACTTCCTTCACCAGATGTATGAGGATTTTGGAACGATTGAGGAGGACTGTTTTTACGACAGGTTGGAAGATGGAAAGTACGATGAAGGCTTTAAGGAAAGACAGGTAAAGGAAGAAAAGAGCCGGTGATGAGATTTTTACAGGAGGCGATATCATATGGAACAGGAATTTGATGTTGAGATAAAAGAAGTGCTTTCACGAGTACAGAAAGTAAAGGCAGAGTCGCTTGACGATGCCATCAATAAGGCAATGGATATGTATTATGCAGAGCAGATAGTCCTTGGAGCAGAGGACATGAAGGGAGTTGATTTTGCGCCTATCAGCGAAGGTCAGCTCCCTTCTTCATTAAAAGAAAACGGAGGAAGAACAAGATGAAAAGTGATTCAACAACAGTAATTAAGAACATGGAATTTTTAGTAAAGGAACTTCATAAGGAGTGGGACAGATCGGGTGCTTCTAAGGCATCCGTTATTATTTCCCTTGAGGAAGTAGATGGTATCAACGATAAGTTAAAAGAGATTATCTATCAGACACAGAAGTCAGTCGATGAGGATGAGCTGACCTTTAACCAGAGTATTGCAAAGTCCAAGGAGTGCTATGTGCTTCTTCGTGTGGTGCGTAAGATTGCAAAGAAAAAGGATAAATGCGAAAAACAGGCAATCGACAATGAATTTGCAATCGAGCTGGATAAGGATGAGTTAAAGCTCTTTAAGGGATTGTTTGCAGAGATGTTTAAGTAGAGGAGGACAAAGGTATGGGCGTTGATATGAAGGTCAAAGCGATATACGATTCTGAGATTGGTAACATTACCAGATCAGAAAAGAACTGGAAGGATGTGTTAAAGGTCGCAGGTCAGTTATACCGCTATGAATTTGACAATATCGTTATGGTAACAGCGCAAAGACCTCCGGAAAAAAGCACACTCATGGCAGATTATGATACCTGGAAAAAGGTAGGGAAGATATGTAAAGCGTGGTGCGAAAGGCTGCGCCATCTTCCCGTCAAGGGCACTGAATCCACGCATGAGGTATATCTTTGATATCAGTGATACCGGAGGGAAGAAATGTCAAACTGACATGGGACCTTGAGGGAAGAAAATCTTAAGGATTATTTGGATTTTCTTGTGTCAGAAGGTCAGATTGAGCAGTACGATAACGGCGACAGGGAGTCTCTAAAAAAATATATTAAAACAGTTTACAGGAACAGATGTTTGGCTTATAATAAAAGAAGAGTTCGGAGACCGAATGACCGAGCTTATGCAGCTATCAGGTAGTGTGATAAAGGAAGAAAGTAAGAAACGCAATGGCTTACAGCAGGAAATGGACATGGAGCAGCTTGTATATGCAAGTGTCATGTATGTTGTAGGGACGAGATGCGGATTTGACTTATCTGTGCAAGAACAGGATTTTAGTCAGATCGTAAATATCAAAGACGAAGAGATCATTTACCGTCTTGGTTCCATTGTATGCGATGTCTCCTGTAGTGTTCTTAGAGAATTTAGTCGTAACTTAAAGGCAATCGAGAGCGAAAGGAGAATTGGATATGTTAGAAGAAATGACTTACAAGGAAGTGGACGGACTGCTTTATCCGCAGATAGAGATGCCGGACGAGACGGAGGATCTTATGAAGCTGGGCAAATACGGCAGGATGGCGATGAACTATCTAAAGGAGAACGAGCCGGCAAGATACAAGACGCTGATGAGATTCGGGAAGATGTACGAGAAGATGTCAGCGGTAGAGGAGGAAGCGAACCAGCTGTACGACCAGTTAGAGATGCAGTACCTGGAGAAACACAAGCCACAGAATCCGTCATCGACAATGGAGATGTGGAAGATAAGAGAGCAGGCGAAGATGCAGGCAGAGGAAGTGGTACTGAATCAGGTAGTGATGATATTCCACTAGAATCAGATGATACAGAACTGAATAGGGAACTTGATGAAATCAATTCATTGGGTGTTAGTAAGGAAGCCGAATATACACAGGCTTCCTTTTTTTTCGTACCAGAACGGGCAGGCAAGCATTGGCACCATTCATACTGAGGATGAAAACAATAATCAGTTTATTGCGTCAGTTCGAGCAGGACAGAAAAGCTGCATTAGCAGGTAAATACAATTATTTGAATCCCAAAAAGTCCGCAACAGTACCAAGTGAGTATATCAAACAGGTGCTTATGAGAGGTACAGGTTTTATTCGGTGGCAAGGGCAGGGTATGCAAGATTTTTGTAAACAGAGATTGATGCAGGAACCAGGGCAAAGCGTATCAAAGCGGAATATGGTCAGGGAGGTGCAGGCTGGCCGGTTGATGGACTGGGACTGCACGGATATGACACATTTCATGGGAATGGACTGCGTTTTCAGTGGCGGGATGAGGATGGAGAGGTTGAAGGATATGTTTCATGGAAAGATATCGAAAAAGAGCTTGGTGTCCTTATTCTTACAGGGGAATACCAGCCTGAGACACCTCGTATTGATGAGCTTGCGATGGACGGACTTCGTGAGGATGATGAGGTTATTGATGCCGAATATCGGGAAGTGGAACCGGAAGAGGCAGAATCAGAGATTGATGATTATGCAATACCGGATGAGCCGGAGAGCTATGCTTCTAATAGAGATTATGTAAGTGCAAAAGGCATGACACCACAGGAAGCAGCCGATGAAGACCGCATGGTAACACAGGCAGAATATGGTGCAGAGATAGAAGCTGAAACAACTGAAAAAGATCCATCAGAGCTTCAGTATATTACACCGATTGATTATGCCAAGCGTATTGAGGAGCTTGATGAAGACCTGCGTGATGCGGCGGAGATTCTTGTAACAGATTGCAGCTGCTACACTCCGTTTAGGGCATTCCTTATGGATGTGGTGCAGTCTGATTTTGCATTTATGCCCAATAAACTTGACCTTATCAGGGATATTGCATTAGGGACAGATAATGCAGAAAGAAAAGCATATTCCAACAATAAGTATGGTCTTGTGGAGTACTCAATCAGAAGCGGATATGTGAAGATCAGCTATAAGAACAGGAATGGTGTGCGAAAGGAAGGTGCTCTCGACTGGCGTGAGTTATATGAGATTTTATCCTATATGGTAAAACAGCCATTTACTGCGGAGAAGACCAGAAGAAGTATTATCAGGAGACAAAGCAGAAGGCTGACAGGGATAAGATGAATCCGGTCTATAAGAGATTCTTTGATATCGAGGATAGTGTAAAAGCCAATCGTCTTGAAACTAGGGAAAGAGCAATAGCGAATGGCTGGGAAACCAAGATTGACGAGAATGGTCGTATTGTGTCAGATAATGTCGAACCAGCGTCAGTTGATGTATCTGATGATTTGCATCGAGATGACAGTCAAAGAGAATCAACCAAAGAATCTCAGTTACAGGATGAAACAGAACTGGCAGTTGCTGACAATCAGAAAAAGCACAACATCCATTACAATCTCTGGGAGTTGGAAAAAGGCGGTGCCAAGACCAGATACAAGTGGAACATTGACGCAATCCGCACTTTAAAGCTGATTGAGTCAGAAAACCGCCTTGCCACACCGAAGGAGCAGAAAATCTTGTCGAAGTTTGTCGGATGGGGAGGATTATCACAGGCATTTGATGATAACAATGAAAGCTGGAGTAAGGAGTATGAAGAGCTGAAGGAACTTCTGCCCGATGAGGAATACAGTGCTGCAAGGGCAACAGTCAACAATGCTTTTTATACTTCTCCAGAGATTGCCATGTGCATGAACTCGGCTTTGGTGCAGTTTGGTTTCAGAGGTGGAAATGTATTAGAGCCATCTATGGGTATCGGTAACTTCTTTGGGAGTATGCCGGCACCTATGCAGAGAAGTAAGCTGTATGGGGTGGAGCTTGACAGCATTTCAGGAAGAATTGCAAAGCAGCTTTATCAGAATGCCAATATCAGTATCACAGGATTTGAAAATACCACTTATCCGGATAACTTCTTTGATGTGGTTGTCGGGAATGTGCCATTTGGAGATTACAAGGTATTTGATCCGAAGTACAACAAGTATAACTTCCGTATTCATGATTATTTTCTGGCAAAAGCACTTGATCAGGTAAGACCGGGTGGCATGGTTGCTGTAATTACCACAAAGGGAACACTTGATAAGGCAAATCCTACTATCCGAAAGTATCTGGCTGAAAGAGCAGAACTTGTGGGAGCAATAAGACTTCCAAATACTGCATTTAAAGACAATGCAGGAACCGAAGTGACAGCAGATATCTTGTTTCTGCAGAAGAGGGAGAGAAAGATTGATATTGAGCCGGACTGGGTACGACCTTGGTGTGACTGAGAATGGCATTGCAGTCAACTCTTATTTTTGCAGAGCATCCGGAAATGATGCTTGGGGCTATGGAGTATGATACGAGGATTTACGGACAGGACAGCAGGTATACAGTCTGTGTGAATGATGATGAGAACTTCAATATGTATGAAGCACTAAACAAAGCTATCGGTAATATCAAAGCACAGATGACAGATTTTGAGAGAGTGGCAGATGAGGCGGAGCAGACGGAGGAAGTTATCCCGGCTGATCCGGATGTGAGAAACTATACTTACACATTTTTTGAAGGAAAGCTCTATTACAGGGAAAATTCCGAGATGGTAAGAAAAGAAGTATCACAGGTTGCCGAGGAGAGAATCAGAAGTCTTGACGAAATCAGACAGATAACAAGAGAGCTGATTGATATCCAGATGGATGGCTGCAGCGAGGAGGAGCTTTCTGATAAGCAGAGACTTCTTAATGTAAAATATGATGCCTTCGTAAAGCAGTATGGAGCCATTACTTCAAAAGCAAACAGAATAGCATTTCGAGATGACAGCGATTACCCACTTCTTTGCAGTCTTGAGGAAGTAAACGAAGACGGGGAGGTGAAAAAAGCGGATATGTTTTATAAGCAGACGATTAAGGCAAAGACTGTCATAGACAGGGTTGAGACTGCTGTGGAAGCATTAAATGTATCCGTCAATGAATTTGGATATGTAAATCTTGCCTATATGCTTTCTATCTATGAGCCGGATATTACAAATGCAAAGGATGAACTTGCGGAAAAAACAAGGACAGGTAGCGGATGAGATAACGCTAAGTGATGATGCTTTGGCAGAGCTTAGAAGGGCAGTTCTTGTTGAGGAGCTTGAGGGACTGATTTTCTTAAATCCCGACCGCTACAATGAGAATAATCCCGATGCAGGCTGGGAGACAGCAGACGAGTATCTGTCCGGCAATGTAAGGGATAAGCTGCGTGTGGCAAAAGCTATGGCAGCAGATACAGATAATCCACAGGCTGAGAGATTTGCGGGAAATGTGGCAGCACTTGAAAAAGTACAGCCGGAATGGATAGAGGCATCCGATATTGATGTAAAGATTGGTACGACATGGATTGAGCCTTTGGACTATGAGCAGTTTATCTATGAGCTGCTTAATACACCAAGGCGGGCAAGGGCAGTCAGAAGCCAGTGGTACAATTCCGGTATTCAGGTGCATTTGAATAAGATGAGCATGGAATGGTTCATCGAGAATAAGAGTATGGATAAGCATTCAGTGGCAGCTACTAAGACTTATGGTACAAGCCGCATGGATGCTTATTCTATTTTTGAGGATACACTGAATCTAAAGACTGTAACAGTAAGGGATAGGATTGATGATGGTGATGGCAGGTATCATTATGAGGTCAATAAGAATGAGACAATGCTTGCAAGAGAAAAGCAGAATATGATTAAAGAGAAGTTCAAGGAATGGCTGTTCTCAGAACCGGAACGCAGACAGAAATATGTGGAGTATTACAATAACACATTCAACAATATCCGCCTGCGTGAGTATGACGGAAGTCATCTGCAGTTTCCGGGAATGAATCCGGCGATTGAGTTAAAGCCTCATCAGAAAAATGCTGTGGCAAGAATCCTTCTCGGAGGTAATACGCTTCTTGCCCACTGCGTAGGAGCCGGAAAGAGCTTTGAGATGATGGCAGCGTGTATGGAACAGAAGAGACTTGGACTTGCCAATAAGACAATCATGGTGGTTCCAAAGCCACTTATCGGGCAGACTGCAAGTGAGTTTTTAAGACTTTATCCGTCAGCAAATATTCTTGTTGCAACAGAGCGTGACTTTGAAAAGAGCCGCAGAAAGCAGTTTGTGTCAAGGATTGCAACTGGGGATTATGACTGCATTATCATGTCACACTCGCAGTTTGAGAAAATTCCAATCTCCGCAGAGAGAAAGGAAAGAATGTTAAATGAGCAGATAGAGGAAATCAGTTATGCCATTGATGAAATGAAAGAGCGTAATGGAGAACGCTGGACAGTAAAGCAGATGGAAAGCCAGAAGAAAAAGCTGGAGGAACAGCTGAAATCCTTATCTGATGAGAGCAGGAAGGATGACCTTATAACCTTTGAGGAGCTGGGTGTTGATTCCATTATGGTGGACGAAGCACATAATTTTAAGAATCTTGCCATATTTTCAAAGATGAATAATGTATCTGGTATTAGCAGTTCAGGGGCAAAGAAGTCAACGGATATGCAGCTTAAATGCCAGTATTTATCGGAGATAAATGATGGCAGGGGCATTGTATTTGCAACAGGTACACCAATATCCAATACCATGTGTGAGATGTATGTCATGCAGCTTTACTTGCAGAAAGCGGCACTTGAAGAGATGGGGATTTATCACTTTGATTCTTGGGCAGCGAACTTTGGTGAAGTGACAACAGCACTGGAGCTTACTGTAGAGGGAAGCGGATTCCGTTTTAAGAGCCGATTCAATAAATTTACGAATCTGCCGGAGCTTATGAATATATTCCGTGAGGTAGCTGATGTGCAGACAGCAGATATGCTTGACCTTGATGTGCCTGCACTTCGTGGAGGCAAGCCTATTATTGTGGAGTCGGAGCCTGACTGGTATGTGAAGCAGGTCATGGAAGACTTTGTTGTGAGGGCAGAGCGTATCAGAGGCGGTGGAGTTGATCCAAGTGTGGACAACTTCCTAAAGATTACCCATGAGGCAAGATTACTCGGAACAGATGCAAGGCTGATTGATAAGGACGCACCAAATAATCCGGATGGAAAGCTCAATAAGGTAGCGGAGAATGTCTGGAAGGAATATGAGAAAGGAAATGCCAATGGTCATATAGGCTGCCAGCTTATTTTTTCGGACATCGGCACACCGGGACCGGATAAGGACTTTACCATCTATGATTATCTGAAGGAAACACTTATCCAGTATGGTATTCCGGCAGAGGAGATAGCATTTATCCATGATGCCAAGACAGATGCACAGAGGGATGCACTTTTTAAGGTAAATGAGGACAGGTAAAAAGAAAGTGCTTATCGGTTCTACGGATAAATGTGGTACAGGTGTCAATGTGCAGACACACCTTGTTGCAATGCATCATGTGGACTGTCCTTGGAAGCCAAGCTCAATAGAACAGCGAGAGGGACGAGGCATCAGGCAGGGTAACGAAAATGAAGAGGTGGCAATCTACAGATATGTCACAAAGGGAACCTTTGATGCATACAACTGGTCGCTCGTCGAGAATAAGCAGCGATTCATCAGTCAGGTCATGACAAGTAAGGCTGTGAGCCGAAGCTGTGAGGATATCGACGAGGCAACACTTTCCTATGCAGAGATTAAGGCGGTTGCCACCGGCAATCCTCTTATTCGTGAGAAGATGGAGATTGACAATGATGTCCAGAGATTAAAGCTCTTAAAGGCATCCTATGACAATCAGAGATATGGCTTGCAGGATAACTTTATGATTAAGTACCCGAAGCTGATTAAGACAGCAGCCGAAAAGCTTGCCAATGTAAGAGAGGATGTAAAAGCAAGGGATAAAGAGCTGATTGATAATCCGAAATTTGCCATTACCATAGGCAGGGCAACTTACACAGAGCGAGTGGATGGCGGAACGATGATGCTTGAAGCAATCAGCAAGTGCAAGACCGGAGAGACAACTGCAATCGGTAAATTCCATGGATTTGAACTTCTTGTGGAAAAGAACTTCCTTGGCATCAATTATATGGTGCTTCGTGGAAAGACTGAGTACAAGGCAGAACTTTCCACAAGTCCGGTCGGCAGCATGGTAAAGCTGGAAAACCTGTTCAATGGACTCCATGAGAACATTGATTTCTTAGAAAAGAAGATTGAGCAGTACCAGAATGACCTTGAAGCATCAAAGGCAGAGTATGACAAGCCATTTGCATACAGCAAGGAACTGGAAGAAAAGCTGTCAAGGCAGTGTGAACTGAATGCCCAGCTTGACCTTGAGAACGCAAAGGCTGTGGATGCAGACCTGAGCGGACCGGAGGAAGAAAGAGAAGCAGATGACAGGATGGAATCTGCAGCAATTGTAGCAGAGGATAAAGGTGCTTATCCAGCCGACAGAGAGGGCAGAACGCGATAGGAGAGTGAATAATATGAGCATAAGAAAAGTGTTCGCAGGACTACTGATTACAGCAGGGATTGCCATTATGGCAGTCCCTTTTTTCTGGAGGGCAACCGGAGAAAAACAGACAGAACAGCTCATATGTGAATTTGAGCAGACATTGGAGGAAGATTACGATGAAGAAACAGATGTGGAGGAAGAGCAAACCTCCATTAGTGAAGAGGATGAAGCCATTCTTAAAGAAGGCGGTGTTATCGGCATCATTGAGATACCGGGCATAGATATCCAGTATCCGGTAATGGAAGGAACCACAAGTAAAGTGCTTAATGCAGGGATCGGTCATATAGAAGAAACAGCAGGAATCGGAGAAAGTGGCAACTGTGTATTGTGCGGTCATAATGGCAGCAGATATGGCACATTTTTTACACCACTAAGTCAGATATCCATAGGTGATGAAGTAATGATAACCGACAAAAATGGGCTGAAGCATATCTATGAGGTAACAGAGACAGAGGTGGTAAATCCGTATGATAACAGCATCAAGACACAGGGTACAGAAAAAGAATTAACTCTTTTTACCTGTTCCCAGAAAGGAACCATGCGTTTTGTGGTCAGGTGCATTTATAAGGAGGCGGTGATGGATGAATAAGAGATACCGATTAGGTGAAATAGAAGAGGCAGTATCTGATATGGAGGAGTTAATCGGGCTTGAGGATGATATTGCGGAGATTGATGATGAATTTCAGATAGTCGTAAGCGGCTGGTCTGTGTATGTCGAAAGCCTGAATCTGACACTCAGACAGGGAATAGCCTGTGTATGGGATGCGGAGGAAGGATTATTTATGCCTGATTTTGATGTGACCATCGTGTATGAGGGGAACATTGAAACACAGGAGTGGCTCTACTACGAGCAGGATGGAATGGTCGTTACACTTGGCAAAGAGCAGAAACATCCCATTACAAAGGCAGTACTTGCCCCTATGAAAACAGTGAAAAAGATGCTTGTATCAATGGAACTTCATCTTGATGCTTCGATTGATAAGCTGGATAATCTGGCTATGAATGTGCAGCTTGATAAGGAAAAGCATATGGAGAATGCGAAAACAAAGGAACAGACAGAGCCGGAGAGGGCAGAAGCTGAGCGAGTAGAAGCAGAGATTGTATATGCACCAATGGTCGCTGAACCACAGGAGTATCAGTATAATGCAGATGCATTTGAGGCTAGAGGTGTGGATGAGGTGAAGCAGGAAGCGGCACATAAGGAAGTATCGAAGGTAAGAGCAGATAAAGCCAGATAGTAGTGAGGGCGTGGGAGAGATTCTGCGTCCTTTT
>ENA-OQJD01000060-OQJD01000060.1-human-gut-metagenome-genome-assembly--contig:-NODE-60-length-14467-cov-2.364854_pt1 | contig 14467 bp, 17 predicted proteins | sample MGYA00242596_ERZ504762 | MGnify/ENA primary metagenome ERZ504762 (study PRJEB26092, sample SAMD00036356) | human gut metagenome | host: Homo sapiens | study: EMG produced TPA metagenomics assembly of... | reverse complement strand
TGTCAGGTCGCTGATCAGATATACCTTAAATCCTGCTCCTGCAACCAGGTCTGTTTCTGTCTGCTCTCCATCTTCACTGACTTTGATCAACTGGAATGCCTGTTTCTTTACCAGCTCTTTTACCGTAAGGTCTCTTGTCACTTCTGCAACATCCTGACCTTCATAAGTTACGGATACTTCATATTTTGTAGTATCCAGTGTATATCCTTCCGGTGGAGTGATTTCTTTTACATACATTTCTCCAAGGTATAATTCTGAAAACTCCAGTGTTCCATCATCTCCGATGACTCCCTGCGCGATCAGGCTGTCTTGTTTATACAGAACTCCTGTTGTTCCATCCGGATGCACGATGTCCTCTTTTGCATACAGACCATACACAGCACCACGAAGAACACTGTCCCCCTGCGCTTTAAATGCAAGTGTTTCTTTATCGATCTTTGCGATTTTCACCTTTCCGGTGACTCTCTCATCTGTTGCTGTTACAGTCATTGTCTTTCCGGCAGTAACAGCCACTTTATATACTTCTGTATTCAGTTTGTATCCTGTCGGAGCAGTGATCTCTTTCACGTACACTGTTTTCAGTGCAGAATCAAAATAATCGCTGACTGCTTTTCCGTCTGTTCCGGTTGCTGACATTGTCATCAGCAGATTTTCACACTTCTTATCAGTATAAATACCATAAACTGCTCCTGACAGTGGATTCTGTGTATTGACATCTTTCTTCATAAGTTCAATGCGTGTCATATTCAGCCACTGTACACTGAAGCTTACCGGCGCTGCTGTTTCGCTTTCAAATACACCGATATCCTGCTTGGAATCTCCGGTTGTCAACACCAGTGTTCTCCATGTCTTTCCGACAGAACCATATAAGTTGCCGGAAGCATAACTGCCTGTCAGTAATAAATCTGCGGACAGATAGAATGTATCTCCACCATAAATCTGGATTTTTCCATTTGTAACACTTGTTCCTTTGGAAAGATTATGTGCTGTCACATTTTCTGGTACACTCAGTGTCACATAGTTTCTGTGATCTCCAGACAGTGTGATATTTGGTGTTTTCTGGATGTTTCCATCCCGTACTGCATTCAGCTTTGTGCTTGAAAGGCTCAGTTCACCTTTTGGCGGTTCTTCCTGTCCAAACAGATAATTGATATATGCGATAACCCCTGCATTTACAAGGTCATTATAATTACACCCTGTAAATCCGGCTTCTCCTGCATAAGCATAGCTGGCTGCAATGTGTGTATACACATACTTTTCATCTTCCGTTTTTCCAGACAGATAACTTCCTGTCAGATCTCCTGCCCCGCCATAACCATAATAAAGGACTTTCTGCAGATTTTTATTGCTGTCCAGTACCTGTGCTACATAACTTCCACTCGGTGGGGATGCTTTCTGGGACTGAAGGCAGTATGCAATTTTTCCATTGACTGTAAACAGGCAAGTAAGATAATTTCCAATATAACTTGGATAATAAATAGTTCTCCCCTTTGTCAATGTAACTGTGGAACCGCTGCTTGTAGCTCTTTCAGCCGCAGACAATACCATCACATTTCCCTCTTCGATGTCCTCTTTCAGTTCTTTGACTGCCTGTGCAGATGCATCTTCTTCGGATGTTTCAATTTCTACATCTGTGTAGTTCTGCACAGGCGAATCCGAATCATCTTCAGATTCTGTATCTGACTTCTGTTTCTCTCCACCATTTTCTTCGGAATGTGCCTGTCCTTCGGTATCCGTCAGAGTCACTTTACGGGTGATGGTATAGCTGTCACTCTTATCTTTTGGAACGACCATATAAGTGGCAATATATGTTCCTGCTTTGTCTGAATGATACTCTCCACCATTCTCATCTTTGATACTTACAAGCGTAACATCCTCTTTTTCTGCATCATAATGGATTCCTTCCATACTGGTTTCCACTGCAAATGTTTCATCCGAAATCTCTTTCGTAATATCGTCTGCCGTAACTGCCTGTTCTTTCTGACTCGTAACCGCTTGTTCGGATGCCTGTACCTCCTGCCCCACATCCGTCTGCTCGGCAGCGAACGCATTGGCACTGCTTAAGGTACTGACGCCCATCAGGACAGCCAGTCCAAAGGCTGCGATTCTGGTTTTTTAAATTCTTCACCTTCATGTGTGTTTCCTTTCTGATAATAAATACATTGTTCAGTAAAATACCGCAGAAGGCTCTCCCTCTGCGGTAACATTTATCTTGTATATTGCTTTTCTTGCTTTTTTCATTTCCTGTCTGGTGCGTTTTACTGCATCCATCACTGCCTTTGTCGGCAAATCATTTTCCAGACATCCTTCCAGAATTCCATCCAGATAAAATTTCGATGGTCTTGCCGGAACATCCTTATGAGGGGAGTTCATCGTGTATACGAATACTTCCCTTAAAGCTCCAGCCTGATCCTTTACCTGAATGGTTTCTTTCCCATAAAAATTTGGAAATCCTTCATAAAAATCCAGATTCTTTTCACAAGCTTCTGTGATCCTCCATAAAACTCCATCCACACAGCTTCCTTTTTCCGGAAGCACAGTTGCAACGCCATTTCCCGGAGCTCTGCCACGAAATGCCAGCCGGTAATCTTCCAGCCGGACATTTCCAACCACTTCCGCATCCGGACAGCGGAATCTCATCTGCCCCAGGTTCATGTTACTGCCATATGCAAAATAATATCTCTCTTCTATTTTTCTTCACCTCGATCTGACGTCATCCGTCCTTTGCTTTTTCTTCAGACACTCATACGTGCTTTTGTCATATCTCCATGCCAGATCACCTTCCAGATTTGCCAGCAGATGTTTCCGCACATTTTTATATTCTTCTCCGATTAATCCGAGCCGCAACAAAAACGTTCGGAATGTAAACGCCGGGTTTTCTGAGATCGGTGTCTTTTTCATCTGGGTGGATCTCTGATTGATCGCCTGTGCGGAAATCGCAAGTGCCAGTGTAATGTTTGCCCTCACTTTTCCTGCATGAAGGGTACTTTCAAAAACAGCGCCACTCCAATGTCCCTTTGGAAAATACAGCATGGAGGTTTAACGCATAATACCGGGTACTGTCATAATGATTATGACTTCCATCCCTGCCTCCATACCAGACATTTCTTACCCGGTCCATCGTAATGGATTTGTTTGGCATTTTTCGGATTTTTTCCAATACCTCCGGACGCACCTTCTGACAATAGCTGTACTCTCTTCTTTCCTGCACTTTCAGTGCTTTGAACAGGATATCTTCCTTTGCGTACATAATGGTCAGCGCATTTTTCAGACTCTGCGGTGTATGGTTCGCCGCATCTACATGAACATGCTGACCACAGGACTCATTTACAAAACCTCCATGCTGTCGCAGACATCGTACTACTTCCTGTAACTTTCCCATTTCATCATAGGATAATTTCGGTGATACCATTTCTGTTGAATATTCTCCACCTGCGTCTACAATTCGACCGTATACTTTCCGTTGTGTATAAATGCTCCCATCAGACATAAATTTCCACTTTTTTCCTTCCAGATCTATCACTGACCAGACTCCATAAGTAGTGCCGTCATAATATGCTTCTGTTCCAAACATTTCAGCAACAACTTCTGCAGCACGTTGTCTGGTAATCCCTGTCATTTCGATTTCTGTGCCAAAGTATTGGTCTTTTATTCCGATCATGCCTAATGGATTCCTTTCTCAGACACTTTCTGTGTGTTAAGTTCGGAGTCTGCCTTTTGTAACAATCTGCCAATTGCCTCGATAACATTGACAGTTACTCCGTTTCCAGCCTGTTTATAAAGCTGTGCGTCAGAAGTGCTGTCTATGATCTTATCAATCTGCCAGTCGTAATAACCCTGCAGTCGCAGACATTCCCTCGGAACTAACCTTCTTATTCTGCCGTGATACAAGATGCCATGACGATCGGTTGCAGTAATTGTAAACATCGGTTCTTCGGGTTCTTTCATACGTCTGCCGTTCTGACGAACATTCTCTTTTGCTGGTGTTAAGACTGCTCTTGCTCCATCCTCTGCTAATACACCAGAACATTCTCCTTTATATTTGTGGACACCGCATTGTCTGGTATTCAGGTCTTCTGCATTCTTCCGTTACCACCGGCGGAGGTGAAAGATCGACAAAGTGCAGCGTTCCCTGTTGAACACCTGTTGTCAGGGTATGTGCGATCTGGTGTCCGACTCTTCCTCTCCTGCTGTTGAGATTCGCATAACCCAGATCGATGCTGTCCCCTTCTCTTGCAAGTTTGTAGCCGAGCTTTGTATTCTCTTTGATTGGAACACCTACATCATATAATCCTGTCTTTCCACCCATTCCTCCGGCTTGTGATGTCAGGGTGCAGCTTAATCCTCTTGGACTATAAACTCTTTTCCCCTGACTTCCTGCCCGGACTTGAACAAGAGCTGCTCCATTTGTTTCTGGTTCAGGTAATACTTTTCCGGCACATCTGAAATCAAGATATCCGACAATATACACCCGTTTTCTTGCTTGGGGGACTCCGAAATCCTTGCTGTTAAGCACTTTCCATTCGACATGGTACCCCAGTTCAGAAAGCGTACTGAGGATGGTGCAAAACGTCCGGCCTTTGTCATGCGATAACAAACCGGGAACATTTTCAAGGATAAAATACGAGGGTCTTTTAGCTTCAAGAATCCGGGCAATTTCAAAAAAGAGAGTTCCTCTTGCATCTGCAAATCCTTCTCGCTTTCCGGCGATAGAGAATGCCTGGCAAGGAAATCCTGCACAGAGTAAATCAAAATCTGGCATTCGTTCTGGTTCGATTGTTCTTGCGTCATTACAATACCACTCCCCTTCTGTATCAAACAGCAATCGGTAGTTCTTATCCGCATAAGTATCCACCTCGCAATGTCCGACACAGACAAAGTTTCCTGCCCGTCTTAAGCCTTCACGAAATCCCCCGATTCCGCTAAAGAGATCAAAAAATTGAATGGTTGCGGCTATCAACCTCCTTTTTGCTGATAAAAACAGGCGGCATGATTTCTCATACCGCCCTTCGTTATTCTGTATCGATTGGTTACCATTCTGTTGGTTCTTCTGCTTTGGTTTCTTCTTCCAGATCAATTTCTCCTTCTGGTTCAGTTTCCTCTTCCGTTTCGCTTTCCCCTTCTGGTTCGTTTTCCTCTTTCGGTTCGCTCTCCCCTTCTGGTTTGTTTTCCTCTTTCGGTTCGCTCTCTCCTTCTGGTTTGCTTTCTACTTCTGGCTCGCTTTCCTCTTCTGGTTCGCTTTCCCTTTCCGGCTCAGTGCTTTCTTCCGGTTGAGTTTCTTCTGTTCCCAATTCTCCGGTTGTCTGTTCGGATTCTTCAGGCTGATCTTTGCTTTGCCATTCGGCCTCTGCCTTTTCCAGTGCTTCTTCTATAATCTGAATTAAGAAGTCTTTCTGTTTCATGTGTTTCTTTCCGATGACTACTTTTAATCTCTGGAATAATTCCTCTGATACCTGTACTGCTACTGTTCTTACCGCTCCCATGCTTATTTCTCCTTTTCCTTCCAGTCTGTTGAAATGTTCTTCAATGACCTGTTGTAAAAATTTTTGTGTGCTGCTTTCTGTGAGTTCAATCTCTTCTCTTACTTTCTCATGTAAGTCCATCGGGATCTTTTCCGCAGATATTTTTTCATCTCTGCCATAACCTTTCTCCTTTCTCTTTCGCTACACACAACATACTCCAAAGCCGCATGGAAAGCTATTTCACAATACCCACCAAAGATAACGATGCATTTTATTCCTTACCCCTAGCAGATCCAACAATGTATGTATCGTGCAATCATAGGCCTCACCCCCTTTACAAATTTTCCATTTGAGATAAAAAATCCATCATCTGATCTGGTATTTCTTCCGATGATGGTTTCGTTTTCAATTGTTCCGTAGTGCCACATATTCCTAATTCCCGAACACTTTCTTTTATCGTCTTTTGAATGACTTCTTCCAGCCATTTTCGATCCTCTTTTTCCAGAATTGCCTGAACCAGATACTGGCTTTTCTGCCCTTCTGGAACACTTTGAAATTTCTCCCATGCCCTCTGGTGTTCTGGATTTTTCAGGTTCGGGCGGAACGAATATACCGGGCGTGTCATCTCGTCCACATCTGCTCTACAATCCGTTCATACCCTGTTGCGTTGGCATGGACGTCCTCTATAAAAACGGGGCGGCAAATCGCGTCCTGTGCGGTCACGTGGCGTTTTAAAATTGCGGAGCCTCCCCCCATAAATACGGTGGGTACTGCCCGGAGATCAAACCCGGATTCTGTCACCGCAGACAGTATTCTTTCTATATATTTCCGTCCGTTTTCCTGTATGATCCGTCTGGCCTCTTCTGCCATACTGCAAGATTCTCCCCGAAGCACACGCTCAATTTGAGTTTCTGTTACAGACAGTCCGGTATTTCTACGCACCTGTTCTGCTGTCTCATCAATGCATCGGATCACTCCAAGCTCCAGACTCCTGCACGTTGCTGCATTCGGAACAGCATTGTCCAGCCTCATAAGGTCAACGGTCCAGCCACCAATATCAACAAGCAGAACAGACGGTTCATTCTTCAGATACTCTGGATGCAGAGCAAGCGCAGAGTATCCCTGTGGGAACAGTTTCACATCTTTTATTGTTATCTCATATAACTCACTTTCATATAAAAATCGCACTGGCTGCTCTTTCCGCAACAGATACTCCCTGAATCCCTGTTTCTCTCTTCCGAAACTTGAAAGCGGAAGTCCGACAGCCAGAATTACCTCTGTCTTTCGTTCCGCTTTCCGATGTTTGATTTCCTCTGCAATGGCTGCCAACGTCAGCAGATAATAATTATCATTGGACGTTTTATTTTTTACCAGTGTCTGTCTCCCTGTACCACAGACATAATACTTTCCCTGATACTGCAGAACATTCTGCATGGTATACGGCTCATAATCGTACTGAATAATGCCACTGGGAAAAGACACATGTTTTGTCTTGATCGCATAATACCCATGATCAATTCCTACTATCATCACAATCACACCCTTCTTTCATTTTTTCGTCTGGCATAAAGCCAAGAACCCTTTTTCTGCTGCAACGGATCGTTGCAAAAGTGCCTGTTTTGAACACTTTTCTAAGTTTCCACGCCCCAAAACCTGCGGAAACTCTGGAGTTCTCATACCGCTGCTGCTTGAGGAACACTCCCTGTTCTTTCCCAGCCGGTTAAAAAATATCCCTCTTCCGGCGGCTGTCCAGCCTGTCCGGGAGAGGGATATATCGCAATGTTCCTTTTTGAACAATGGCCTGTCTTTTTATTTTTATGAGATGTTCTTCCTGCTTTTGTAGCATGGAGGAATACTCAACTTCCGTCAAAAATTTCCGGATATATGCTCCTTTTTTCCCCAGCGTGTTATCTGTTTTTAACATCTCTATTTCTACCATGTAATGGGTATCCGGATGATATCTGGTTTCACATAAAATGCTTTCGCCTTTGATATAATCTGATTTCACCGCCTCCCTTGCTGCCGCTAAAAGTTCATGGATACTTACCTCCACCTGCATCACCTCCTTCAAAAATAGCGAAAGAAAAGCAGACCCCTTAATCGAAGTCTGCCTCTGTTGGATATGGTAATCCTCTCTTCTTATATTTTAAATCAATCATTTTTCGGAGCTTCTCTCTTTTCTCTTTCGTTGGCGCATGCTTTTGAAATTCAACCAGCCATCTTTCTAATCTTCCATCATCATCGATCCACGTATCGTTTTCGTATTCCCATTCATCTAATAACTTGATCAGTGCATCCAATGGTTCTTCCACATCATCGCCAAACTCTTTCCATAAATTTAATCCATAACTTTCCAAGCCAAAGAATTCTGTTAGAAATGAAAACCTCTCCATATCCCCTAATGTCATCTTTTTTCTGCCCGTCAATAATTCCTGATCCCTGCTGCCACAGTAACTCAAGAAAATCTTTTTTTCTTTCTCACTTTCGCTCATAGATTGTCCCCTTTCAGAAATAATTCTTTATTACGAAACATTATAAAATTTTAACTCATTAGAATCAATATATATGTTTCCAAATAACGAAACTTTTATTTTTTAAGGAGAATGTATTATGCAGAAAATCAGACCAGATATGGATATCGGTAAAAATATTCAATCTCTTAGATACAAAAATAATCTAACGCAAGACCAGGTCATTGACAAAATTGAATCTCATAGGTATTGTCATATCCAAAAGCACTTATGCCAAACTGGAAACAAACCGCATGAACATCAAAGTGTCTGAGTTAGTCGCTCTGGCAAAGATCTTTCATACAGATATCAATGCATTCTTTGACGGGCTACTGTAATTCGACATTCACCTACTCCCTGTGTGTATATAATAATCTCTAAAAAAAGAACTAGTCTATATTCTTATCGGATATAAACCAGTTCTTTTTCTTTCCATCTATATTATTTTTACTATCTATATTAACCATTCAATATTCCCCTACTACATACACATATTCTTTCATTATCTGTGCATACAGTACCTATATTCTATTCCACATCAACTGTATACACTCTATATACAGGCTATCTTGTTACACCAGTTTACATCCAAAAATGTGAATTTTGCCTTACTCGCAAGTGCCACAACTATTGTAACCATTGACATCATTCCCTTTGAGAGCTTATTTATACTCTGATTTTTATCCAGGCCAAAACGTGCCAGCAGCTCGTTTGCGTAATCATTATCCCAATTCTTTAAAAAACACTGCGCATATTTCAAATATTCCTTTACCTTTAAGTTGTTTGCTCCGCTCATTGTGTTAGCAGAAAGTTCTCTCGAAAAAAATATATCAGAGAGAGCTTTCTCATTTTCCCAGATTTGCTCCCCATCGAGGGTAACACCTCCTGAGCTCGCCGGATTCTGCGCCGAAATGATGGAAAGCAGTGTTGTCTTGCCGGCGCCATTTCGTCCTATCAGACCATAAATCTTTCCCTCCTCTATTGTGAGATTTACATTGTCCAAAACCTTCTTTTGCCTGTAATTTTTACATAAATCAGTGCATTTTATTGTTCCCATATTATTCTCCTTTAATCTTCAAAATTCTTCTCGATTCCTGCTATTAATTCAGCCTTTGTAATACCAAGTGTCTTTGCCTCATTCACAATCTCACTGACATAATTCTCATAAAACTGGGCTTTCCGCTTTGTCCTTATTACTTCCTTTGCTCCGTCACTCACAAACATTCCAATCCCTCTTTTCTTATACAAAATTCCTGCATCCACAAGTATATTTATACCCTTTGCCGCTGTAGCCGGATTTATTGCATACAGCTTTGCAAGCTCATTTGTGCTCGGCACGCGCTCATCCTCCAAAAGCACATCCCGCAGTATGTCGTTTTCTATCATTTCGCTTATCTGAATATAGATTGATTTCTCCTGATTCAGAATTTCGTTCACATGCTCCGCCTCCTCTCTATGCTATGCTTGTTGTACTTTTTATTTTCGTAACTATACAGAACCACAACACTCATTCGCAAAAGCGCACGATACTTGTGCTTTATCTACACTCTGTTTAGCATCGTTGCTACGCAGCTAATTTCGCTCATATTTGCGGTATGGTTATATGGTTAATTACTTAAGTAACTAACCTATGAACTTATAATAAATGATATAAACAATATTGTCAACAGTATTTTCTCCATAATAAAAAAGACCCTACACTCAGTTGTTTTCTGAATGTATGGTCATTTAATTCCTCTTATTCCCAACAGCACTATGGTAGTTCAAATGTCATTCTCTCCCCTGTAGCAGGATGGTCAAAAACAATCTTGTAGGAGCAAAGTGCAAGCTGTTCCCTTGCACCGCCATCGGTGCGTCCTGATTTGCTTCCCGTTCCCGAGTTATTTGAGGCAGGCTTCCCATACTTGGTATCCCCAATCAGAGGATAGCCGATATGTGCAAGCTGTAAACGTATCTGATGATGCCTTCCAGTGAGAAGCTTTATGTCAAATTCTGTTCTAATGCATTCATTTTGGGAGCTGTCCCTATCCGGCGTCACTGATATCACCCTGTACTGAAGCACAGTCTTTTTTTGCCAGCCTGTCTTTTTCGCTTGTGATTTTTGATGTATTGGTACGCTTGTCGAATGAGATATAATCTGTGAGAGTATGCCATGCCTCTTCCTCTTCCACTGCTGTTCCTGACACTCCCTGTCCTCTGCTTGCCGCACGATAATATTTCTCGGTTGTATGCTCCTTTATTTGTCTGCTTAAAGAAGCCGCTGCTTTCTGATTCTTGGCAAATACCATCACTCCCTCTACCGGCTGGTCGAGCCTGTGCACTATGCCGACATAAGGCGGCTCATTTTTAGCCGCCCTGTAATTTCTTATGAAGCTCTCCATATCCTGCTGCCCTATACGCCTGGTCTGTGTAGCAATTCCCGCCGGTTTGTAGCAGACGATTATGTCGTTGTCTTCGTAAATGATATCTGGTTTTCCCATGTTGTAACTCCCGCAAATTGTTATTTTAAATTTTAACTGTTCAGCACATTTACAGTTGCGATACGCAAGCATATTTCGTTTATTTGCCAGCCTGATCCTTTATGAGAGACATAAACGCCTCCTCCTCGACAGGCTTGGAGTATGCGTAGCCCTGATAGTACATAGGTCCAAACTGCTTCAAAAACTCTGCCATCTCATGAGTCTCAATGCCCTCTATACACGAACGCATCCTGATACGTCCGGTGAAAACAAGAATGGACTCGACAATCGCCTGCTTTAACTCATCTTCCATGACATCCTTCGTAAATGAGCGATCTATCTTTATCTCGCCCACCGGAAGCTCCAGCGCCAGACTCAGTGATGCCGAGCCTGTTCCGTAATCATCTAACGCTATCTGTATACCATGCTCCTTGAAAAAGGATATCTCCCTCTTTAAGAAATCGTGGTCTAAATCCTTGCATCTTTCGGTAAGCTCTATCCAAAGATCCTCTTTCGGGAAATCAAGTCTCTCAACCATATTGAGCACATCTGTGCGGAATGCCGTATTTTCAAGCTGTGTGGCCGCTATATTTACATTTATGAAAAAATCAGGTATGAACTTTTTGAATCTCTTTGCAGCCACAAGCGCGGTCTCAATAATCCAGTTTCCGAGTATGTAAATACAAGGATCCTCCTCAAGCCATGGGATAAAATGAATCCGGCGGCACAAGTCCGTACTTCTCATTCTTCCACCTGATAAGAGCCTCAGCTCCGACTATCCTTCCGTCCGTGGCGCTGACTATCGGCTGATAGCACAGGAAAAATCCCTTACAGCCGTCCATGACGCTCTTATGGATTTCCGCAATCTGCTCCATATTTTTCATATTGTCATGAATTATGGTACTGTCAAAAAAATACCAGATCTCCGTGCTTTTCATTGCTTCGATATGCTGAGTGCATATGTGGCGCTGTTTAGCAGATTGTACGGTGTGCCGGAGTAGTTTTTTGTTGTCACTGCTCCACCAGCAAGCCTAAGCTGAACCATTCCATCGCCAAGCTTCACCCCGGCCTCAGCTACTTTTTTCACCTTAAGATACAGCTCACTGAGCTCATCATGCTCTGCGTATGGCTTGATGAATGCAAACTTTGTTCCATCCATTCTGAATACGTAAAGGTCTCCGCTCACTACCTTTAAAAGCTCATCGCCATAATTCTTCAATACCTCATTGCCCAGCTCATATCCGTAGGTATCATTGATGTGTCCATACTTTGTTATTCCGATGATAAGCACTGCTGCCGACTCATATCTGAAAATATAGTCATTCAGGCAGCTTCCAAGCATCTTCATATTCCAGAGGTTGGTAACAGAATCAACCGAATCCGATATGCCATGATTCAGTATTGAGCCTGCAAAAAATATCAGGACTTCCATCCACACCCTTTATTATGCGACCGTGACCTGTACAGCTCACAAACACTCCGTCCTCATCCTTACACGGTAGGTGAGATTAAATGCATCCTTTTTCCCCGAATGTACCGCATCCACTTCCTTCTGGTACATCATTATATCATCCGGATGTATTTTACTTTTCCATCTGTCCTCTGTGTTTAAGTCATATTCGCTGTCAATTCCCATAAAACCAAATGCATTTTTGGACCATCTGGTCACATTGGTCTCCATATTGGTGACAAACATATATATTCTTTGCGATGCCTCTGATAACACCGGAAAAAGCTTCTCATCAAGACCATCCAGGTCAAGCTCATCAGAGCTCTCATGACGTACCTCGGCTTCCGATAACAGCATGTCTGTCGCGTCAAACAATTCTTTTTGAAGCTCATTTTCCGACCTTCCTTTTCCCTCTTTTAAGGTACGTGCGTTCTCAAGCGCCATATGTGCCTCAGCTATCCATGCCGGCATACTCTGACCTGTGTATTTTGCCACTCCGATTGTGACAGTCACCGGTGCCTCAAGCTCGCATATTTTGCGCAGTCTCAGGGACCCGCTCTTCTATCCTTTTGCGAATGAGCTGCATCATATTCCCGCTTGTCGTATCAAATGCGACTACAAACTCATCTGCATCAAATCTGGCTATATAAAAATCATACTCTGCCGCAAGCTCTTTAAGCGCAAAGGCTGTCGCAATAAGCACCTTGTCTCCCTCAAGCGGACCGTATTTTTATTTATCGATTTTAAATCATTAACATCTATCACATAAAGATACAGCTTGCTATGGCCTGACCCTACCCCTACCCTTACCTTTGCACTGATATATTTATCAAAAGCACTCCTGTTGTTGATACCGGTCAGTAAATCTGTGGAAATGAGTGATTTCTGGCTGTTACTGTACACAAGCATATAGCCAAGTGTCACCCCACATACAAACGAAGGCAGCATCGGTGTAAAATACTGGATAAATAACATAATAACAGGCAGCACTGCAAACGAAGCCATGCGCCTGTATTTATCGCGGTTCACATAATTTTCCGGCAGAAATGACTTGTAAAATGCCCTGATGCAGCTATATATAGCCGGTATAAATGCTATAACAGCTTCTGTAATCATCTCATTCCTGAAGCTTGTCCACTTCAGATACATGACAGTAATCATCATGATACATATGGCAGCCTGCGCTGCTATGCGCACGATTCTTCCGGATTTAAGCCGGATAAATACAGATTGCTGCTCTGCCTCACAATAACAAAAACCAATGATATGATAGCAGCGCTATCAATATAAAGTAAATGACCGTAAATGTGTCCAGTACCAGTTTTTCCGGTGCCCACAGGCCATATACTATGATAGCTATAATATAATCCACCACAACTGCTGCCGCTGTAAGCATACCTACTGCCAGAAATTGATGGTTGCTGTATGTTTTATCATCAGCTTTCAAAAATCTGAAATATATGACTCCCAGTATCAGCAGACACATAAAGCTCATCTGCCCATACAGGGTTCCTATTACTATACTGCTCATTATACTCTCCTCGTTCTGCCTTATCTTTCTCCCGGTGCAGCTATTCATAACAAGAAAAGCTGCTGCTTACATGCAAGCATGTCACATCAGTCTTTTTGTTCTCAGTGGTTCTGAATAGTTACTTATTATATTTTATCAACTTAATGAGTTGTTAGCAATGGTATTTAAAAACTAATTCTGACAATTTAATATTCTTTTTGCACATTCTATCTGTTCCTCTGTAGGAGGTTCCACCCCCTCAAGCTGGTATGGTATACCAAGCTCCTTCCACTTGAACACCCCAAGTGTGTGGTACGGCAGCACCTCAACCCTGTCCACCGTTTTAAGTGTGTCGATAAATTCTCTAAGCTGCTTTAAATATCTCTCATCCGTGGTGATTCCAGGCACAAGCACATGACGTATCCACATTTTTTTACCGTTTTTTGAGAGATATTGTGCCATATCAAGGATATTCTTATTTGTCTGTCCCGTAAGCTTTTTGTGCTCCTCGTCATCTATATGCTTGATGTCCAGCATGAAGAGATCTGTATATTTCATCAGCTCATTAAATTTGCCGAAAAACGGTTCTTCCACGGTAAATGGATTTCCTGATGTGTCAAGGCATGTGTTTACACCTTTTTCCTTTGCAAGCTTAAATAGCTCTGTGACAAAGTCTATCTGCAAAAGTGCTTCACCTCCGCTTACTGTGATGCCACCTGTTTGCTTCCAGTACGCTTTATAGCGCATGGCGGTCTTTAGCACCTCCTGCGGTGTCATCAGCTTTGCACCGTCATTTTCGCCGCATTTGGCCCATGTATCCGGGTTGTGACAGTATTTACAGCGCATATTGCAGCCCTTCAAAAAGACTATATATCTCACTCCCGGGCCGTCGGCTGACCGAAGCTTTCTACCGAGTGTACTCTTCCTAGTGTTTCTCCCATGTTTTACCTGCCACTCAAAATAGTGTTCAAATAATACTCAAACAACATCGAGAAATTAAAAGTCCTTGCGGATACTTCTTACTGCTTCGATGTGTATGCTTTGGTCGATTGTAAACAATACGCTACTCACAAGTT
>ENA-OQJD01000058-OQJD01000058.1-human-gut-metagenome-genome-assembly--contig:-NODE-58-length-15050-cov-4.147624_pt1 | contig 15050 bp, 7 predicted proteins | sample MGYA00242596_ERZ504762 | MGnify/ENA primary metagenome ERZ504762 (study PRJEB26092, sample SAMD00036356) | human gut metagenome | host: Homo sapiens | study: EMG produced TPA metagenomics assembly of the... | reverse complement strand
AAAGTAGGTCGTGAGGATTTGATGATAACCCCGGAGCTGCAAGCAAGGATTAGACAAGGCAAGGAAGAAATCAAATCCGGAAAGTGTGTTACCCTCAAAAGCAGTGAGGATATTGATGCTTATTTCGACAGTCTATGATGTACACAAGTTAGGGTTTCCGACGGGGTGGATAAGGTGATTGCCAAATGGAAGAAATATAGCCTTAGTACTTGCACTCCTGATGGCACTACAGGGAACAGAGCCTATTTTTGTACAGGCAAAAGAGGCCATTGAGGATGTACAGAAGAATGCAGATTTCTCCAGACCAGAGGCTTTGACGGAAGAGGAAGCAGGGATTACAGATTCCACATCTGGAGAACAAGATAAGAGTCAGCAGTCTGATGCGGACGTACAAAATGAAACGACGCCATCAGAAGATACAGAGACGCAGGAAGAACAGACAACTCCAGCGGAAGAAACAGAAGAAAATCCGCAGGAAAAAGAAGTGGAGTTGAAAGAACCACAGGATTACTATCCGATTCCAGAAGAACCGGAAGGTGAACTGATTGATTATGATGCCATTTCCAAGACTTATAAGACAGGGGACAAGCAGTATACAACCGTTTATGGAGGTTATGTCGGAACTTATAAGAATGAGGATGGAGATACCGAGCTGGTTGATAATACACTTGTAAAACCAGAAGAAGCAGATACTCCGGCATCCGAAGAAGCACAGGAAGCCAGCAGTGTAGTGGCAACTGAAGAAAAGGAAGAGAAAACAGAAGTTTATCAGAACAAGGCAAACGATTATGCTATCCTTCTTCCGGAACAGATGTCAGAAGAGAATGGTGTAACGATTGAAAATGGAAAGACCAGAATCGGGATCATTCCGGTAGATGGAGATTATACACATTCCGTTATTAAAGACAATGCGATCCTTTATAATGAAGTTTACGAGGGCGCAGATGTTCAGTATACAGTACTGGATTCCAGCATTAAGGAAGATATCGTACTTCAGCAGCCAACAGACAGGGAAGTCTATGAATACGAGCTGCAGATTCCGGGGTATCAGGCAGAAGTAAAAGACAATCAGGTCTATATCTATCCGGAAGGGAAGACAATCAAAGATGCGAAGTATCTTCTGGAGACGCCATCAATGGAAGATGCTGCCGGGGAAATCAGTTTCCTGATCACATTGGAACTTCGGGAAGAAGATGGAAAAACAATCCTGACCGTAAAACCAGATAGGGATTGGCTTTCGGCAGAAGAACGTCAGTATCCGGTCAGGATCGATCCGACACCAGTAGAGATTCAGAAGAGTTCCTTTAACATGATCGGTGTGGAAGAGGGAAGTCCTACCAGTCAGATTGGTGACAACAATTATCCGTATGTCGGATTTGATGATGGTATTAAGTCTGGGAACCTTGCAGGATTTGGTACTGCACACCAGAACTGCCGGACTTATATCAAAGTAAATTCAAATTTTAGTCAGATTCCGAAAGATTCCAAAATTGACAGTGCAACATTTGCAGTCAGTCAGAAAACTGCATACAGTGGTGGTGCATCCCAGTTTGGACTTTATCGTGTAGATCAGTCGTGGAACACCTCCATCACATGGAAAACAAAACCAGTAAATCTTACGTTTCAGGATGTACAGAATGCAAGTACCAGCAGGAACAGCTATATCAATTATGACGTCAAAGATCTGGTCAATGACTGGGTGCAGGGAACTCATGCGAATAACGGATTTGCACTGGTAGCCATTGCCGAGGCAAATAACCTTGGAGCTTCTATGCAGTGTGAGGTACTGAATAACAGGGCATCCGTTTATGGACCGAAACTCAGCATCCAGTGGTCACCGGCTGAAGATCCATATCTGCGAGATATGTCACTGGATGAAACAACGATCCTGCTTCGCCCGATGACAGAAAAGAATACAAATGGAAAGCTGAAGTTTGATGCCGTATTTGCAGACGGAATTGCAAAGAGCAAATCTACAGTAGAATATTATCTGCTTCCAGATGAGGAAAATGAAGAACATCACGAAACAGATGCAAAACCATTGTATTCCTATCCAGACAGTACTGAATACAATAAGCAGTTCCCGGAGGCGAATAAGTATTACAGCAAAGATTCCAACTGGCAGAGTGCACTGTATTCAGGGCTGACGAAGGACAAGCTTTATAAGATCAAAGCAAAAGCATCGAAAGAGATTGATGGAAAGCTGGAAACAGGAAAAGAAGTGACCAGTGACAGCTTTGTGATCTATGAAGTGAAGCAGTTTGATACATTCCCGAAGATTGCAAAATATTATGGTGTTCCGCTTAAGAACATTATGAAAGACAATCAGGTTATGGACGCACTGGTAGTCGCAAATAACACGATCTTTATCCGTAACCCACAGACAAATGTTCCATATAGTCCTGCACCGCTTACCGATCAGGATAAGATGCGGATTGACGGAGCATTGATGGGAAGAGGCCTGCACTGTGAATTTGGATTTGAACCAGTCAACTTAAATACTGGTAACTTCTACATGGATCAGTCCGATGCGACGATGAATGAACTGAATGGAGAATTCTCCATTACAAGAAGCTACAATTCCAAAGGAACAGACCAGCATTCCATGTTCGGACGTGGATGGAGCTTTAACTATGACCAGTCACTTTCTCAAATGGAGGACGGAAGTCTTCTGTATATGAGAGGGGACGGAAGTTATCTGATCTTTGATAAGAATGAAGATGGAAGCTACACTGCTCCGGATGGTTATGTATATGATTTAAAAGCAGTCAGCTATAAAGATACAGACCATGACTACATCGGATGGGAACTGACAGATGCGGATCAGAGCGTCTGGTCATTTGATAAATATGGAATTTTACGTTATGTAACGGATGTGAATGGATTTAAGACAGTATTAGATTATGACGATGATTATAATCTGAGTAAGATTACAACACCATCCGGAAAAACATTCGGGGTAAAACAGGATAAATTCGGGCATATCAAGGAACTGTCTCTTCCAGATGGTGGAAAAGTTTCTTACAAATATGATGAGCAGGGAAATCTGATATCTGTAACAGATCCGAATGGAACAACAAAAGAGTACAAATATGATGATGACAGCCGTATGACAAGCTGGAAAGATGAGAATGGCAATACGGTTGTAAAGAATACTTACGATAAAGAAGGAAGAGTTGTAGAGCAGACTGATGCAGAAAAAGGAACGGCAACTTTCAAGTACGGAAAGAGTTCTACTACAACAACGGATAACGAAGGAAATAAGACCGTTTATCATTATGATGATCAGTACCGCACAACATCCATTGAATATCCGGATGGAACAACCTGTGAAAAGACTTATAATGCAGAGAATCAGCTTGCTTCCGAAACGACAGCAGCCGGAACAAAAACTTACACTTATGATACATTTGGCAATGTAGCAACGGAGACAAGAGAGGATGGAAAGACAGCCTCTTATACTTATAATGAGCAGAATAAGCTGACCAGTGCAACTGGATATAACGGAGCAACGGTTACTTACAGTTATGACGGTAATGGAAATATGGTCACATCTACAAAACCGGATGGAACAGCCATTACCTATACTTACGATGACAAACATCGTATGGTATCCCAGACAGACGGCAGAGGTGTCACAACAACGTATTCGTATGACGGACCGAACATGACCGGATATGTGGATGGAAATGGAGCAGCATGGGGATTCACGTATGACGCGATGAATCGTGCAGTTACCATGACAGATCCACTTGGAAATGTAACCTCGAACAGTTACGATGCGAATGGCAATCTGACTTCCAAGACAGCAGCCGATGGCGGTGTGACCGCTTATACGCTGGATGGTGTGGGAAATATTACAGCAAGTACTGACGCACTGGGGAATACCACCACTTATACTTATGATAAGATGTACAACATGACCAGTGGTACAGATCCGAAAGGAAATCAGATCAGCTACGTTTATGATAAGAATTATCAGCAGGTCAAAGCAACCGATGCAAAAGGAAATACAATTACTTATAAGTATGACAGCATGGGACGTGTCATAGAAGAGAGTAATAAAGATTTTGGAACAAAGCTCTATGAATATGACAAAGCAGGAAATCTGAAAAAATATACCGATGGAAATGGAAATGCAACCGTATCCAAGTTTGATTCTCTTGGACAGGTGCTTCAGTCCAAAGATGCAGTTGGTAATATAACCAAATATGAATATGACGCATTAGGAAATGAAACCAAGATTACTTATGGAGATGGAAGCAGCCATTCCAAGGAATATGATAACTGCGGAAGACTCGCTAAAGAGACAGATGAATTAGGTGCAGTTACCACTTATACTTATGATGCGGCAGACAATCTGGTATCAAAATCAGATGACAGTGGAAGAACCTGGACTTATACCTACGATAATACAGGAAACCGCTTAAGTGAAACCAACCCAGAAGGTGGAACTACCACATATACTTATGATAAAGCAGGAAATCTGGTATCTTCTACCGATGAAGAGGGAAGAACAGATACTTATGCTTACGACAAGGCAGGAAATCTGACTACATCCAAAGATGCCCTTGGATATACCGTATCCATGAAGTATGACTTAAATGGAAATCTGGTATCCTCTACCGATGAAAATGGAAATACCAGTACCATGACTTACGATGGTAATGGAAACATGACATCGGTAAGCGATGCAAAGGGCAACATTACAGCAATGAAATATGATTCCACCGACAATCTGGAACAGACGGTGGATGCCCTGAAAGGAAAGACCACTTACGAATACGATTCACAGGGCAACAGCACAAAGATGACAGATGCCCTCGGCAATGCGTATAGTTATGTGTATGATAAAGAGGGAAATAACACATCCATAATACTGCCGACAGGGGACAAGGTGCTGATGGAGTACGATGCCATCGGACAGCTTGTAAAATGTACGGATGCACAGGGACTCGTAATTACCTATCAATATGACGGAGCAGGCAACCTGATCCATTCCTCCGACAATGGTGGAAACAGTATGGATTATACTTATGATGGTGCCGGAAATGTACTGACACAGACCGATGAACTTGGCAGGACAGCAACATACAAGTACGATCAGTACGGCAGACTCCTGAAACTTACTGAAGCAGACGGAAGTATCACATCTTATGAATATGATGTTATGGACCGCATTACAGCGGTAACGGATGCGGAAGGTCATAAAACAACCTTTACCTACGATAAAGTCGGCAACCAGTTATCCATGACAGAAGAAGAGGAAGCCACATATAAATACGCTTACGATAAGAAAGACCGGGTTATTTCTCAGACAAATCCACTGGGAGCATCCAGCACCTTTAAGTATGACGGAAATGATAATGTGACGGAATCTGTCGATGAAAACGGTACGGTTACCAAGTATGCTTACGATAAAAATGACAATCTCGTATCCCAGACAGACGGAAATGGAAATACGACAACCTACCAGTATGATGAACTGGACCGCAAGATCGGTGAGACTTCTCCGTTAAAAGAAACAAATGAATACCGTTATGATGCCATTGGAAATCTTACCAAATCAAAAGATCCGATGGGACTCATTACCGAATACAAATATGACAGCCTGAGTAACATGACGGAACAGATTTCTCCAAAGGGAGCAGTTACCAAATATGATTACGACAAGCATGGCAATGTCATTTCTGTAACGGATGCAAAGGGAAATGAGACACAGTACAGTGTTGACCTGAATGACAATGTCACAAAGATGACACAGGCGAATGGTGGAGAGTATACCTATAGTTATGATAAAGCCGGACGTCTGAAGAGTATGACCAGTCCACTGGGTTATACTAAAAATTTCTCTTATGATAAAGTGGACAACGTGGTAAAAGAAAGCGACAGCTTAAAGAGTACCACTACTTATACTTACGATAAGCTCCATAACATGAAGTCTTCTACCAATGCACTGGATGGAACAACCAGCTTTTCTTATGATAAGTATGGCAATCTGGTGAAGGAGACAGATCCGCTTGGACGGAGCAATACCTACAGTTATGACCTGGCAGGTCAGATGACTTCTGCAGCTGATCCGCTTGGTAAGATAACTGCTTACACTTACGACCCGGCAGGAAATATTACTGAGATCACCAAACCGGGTGGAAGAAAGACCAGCTATGGATATGATAAGAATTATAATGTTACATCTGTAACAGATCCGATGGGCTATGTTGCAAAGACAGTCTACGATAAAGACAACCGTGTAACAGAAGAGACCGATGCACTGGGGCAGAAGGAATCCTATACCTATGATAAGGACAGCAGGGTAACTTCTATTACAGACAAGCGTGGATTCACAACGGGATTTGATTACGATGCACATGGGAATATTCAGGTTGTTACAGATAAGACCGGATTAAAGAGCCATCTGGAATATGACAAGAATGACAACCTGACCAAAGTAACTGATGCCCTTGGCGGTGTAACAACTTATGGTTACGACAACATGGATAACCTGGTGACCTTCACCAATGCAGCAAATAAGACAACGAATTATACTTATGACTTAGAAGGCAACCTGACATCCATCAAAGATCCGGCAGGAAGAACGGAGAAATTCGACTATGATGAAAAAGGCAGACTGACCGGACATACACAGGCAAGCGGCAAGAAAACCACGTATGATTACGACAAACTGAATGACCTGTTGGAGAAATCTTATCAGGACGCAAAAGGCGAGACATCCGAAAAGGACGTGACCTACGCATATAACAGTGCCGGGGAACGGGTATCCATGAAGGATCAGACAGGCAAGAGCAGCTACGAATACGATGCACTTGGAAGAATCACCAAAGTGACAAGCGGTTCGAAAAAGGATGTCAGCTACGTTTATGATGACGCAGATAATCTGCAGGCAATCGTATACCCGGATGGGACAAAGATCAGCTATGAATACGACTTAAATGATAATCTGGTAAAACTGACAGACCGTAATAGAAAAGTAACCACTTACAAGCATGATGCACTGAACCGTGTGACAGAAGTTACTAGAAGTAATGGAACAAAGACGGAAGTATCTTACGATGCAGAAGATCATATCACAAAGATTGTGAATACCTGTGGTTCCTGCGGCAAAGTAATCAGTACTTATGAGTACAAGTACAATGATCAGGGATATGTAGTTGGAGAAACAGCTACGGAACTGGAAGCTGGAACAAGAAAGACGCCAAGCTGGGAAGACTGGTACAACTGGGGCGATACACAGAAAGAGACAGACAAAGCAGACTGTGAGCATCAGGAAAAAGAGATCCAGACGACACGTACCTATGAATACGATGACAACTGGGAACTGACACGCTGTACAGAAAAAGCAGAGGGCGGTAAAAAGACAGTCCATAATTATACTTATGACAAGATTGGAAACCGGACCTCTTACGAGAAGATCGAGGATGGTGTCAGCAAAGCAAAATATAACTATAAGTACAACGATTCCAACCAGCTCATCAAACGCACCAATGCAAAGATCTGGGGCGATCCGGGAACAACCTACAGCTATGATAAAGATGGCAATCTGATCCAGGAATGTGATAAGACAAACAGTGCAGATCCGGTTACTTATGAATACACAGCAGAGAATCGTTTGGCAGTAGTAAAACAGGGTGGAACAGTCCTGATGGCAGCCATGTACGATGGAGATAACAACCGGGTATTCGAACTTGATAACACCTATAAATGGGAAGACTGCTATGGCGATGAAGTCCTGATCCCGGCGAACCAGCGTACCGAAGATGGAAACAGCCCGAAAGAGCAGCTTGCCTCTCTGGTAAAAGGCGGTTCCAATGCCAAAGGATACACACTGACAGAGTATATCAACGATATCAATCGCGAGAATACAGAAGTCCTTGCAGAGTATGGAGCAGACGAGAAAGTACGTCAGGCTTATACTTATGGAGAAAGTGGAATCGGAGAACGGGTAAGCGTTGATAAATCGGAAGAAAGCAGTTATTATTTATATGACGGAAGAAACAGCGTGACCGGAATCCTGACCGAAACAGCTAATCTGACGAACAGTTATCAGTATGATTCATACGGTAACCTTACATCAGGAACAGCAGACGGTGTCAATTACTACGGTTACAATGGGGAGTCCACAAATGTAAAAACAGGACTTCAGTATCTGCGGGCAAGATACTATAACGCAGAGAACGGAACCTTTACAACTGAAGATAGTGACCTTGGAACGACAGAAAATCCATTGACCAGAAACCGCTACGATTATACGACCAATAATCCGCTGAATTACAGTGATCCGACAGGACATTCATTGTGGAGCAGGATTAAGAGTACAGCTAAAAAAAGCAGCGAAAGCAGTCAAGAGTGTCGGCAAGAAAATCGTTAATACTGCGAAAAAGGTAGTCAAAACAGTAGTAAATACAGCTAAGAAAGCAGCAAAAACTATTGTTAACACAGTGAAGGGGGTAGCAAAAACTGCCAAAAATGCAGCTAAACATGCAAAACAGACATATCAATCTGTGAAAAATCGTGTAACCAGTAGCAGTACATATCAAAAGATCACATCCAGAGGAAGTCAGTTTATTCGTTCTGTAAGCAATGGGGTACAGAAAATTGGAAAAACTTATACATCTTTCAAATCCTATGTTTCCAGAAAGAACGGCAGAAATCCGCTCAGAAGTGGTACGACATATGTGTACGACAACAAATCGTATTACAGATAAGCTTGGAAAAGTAGACTGGAATGCGGTGAAAAAAGTAGCCATTGGTATAACTGCGGTTACAGTTTCTGGTCTTGTAGTTGCTGCAACAGGCGGTTTGGCTGCAGGAGCAGTTCTGGCAGCATTGCCAGCAATGGGTGGCTTAGGAACGGCGATGGTTTCAGGAGCAGTTATTGGAGCTATTGGTGGAGCTTCATATAGTGCAGTGAATTCAGGTTTGTCTGGAAATAGTCTGAAACAAGTAGCAAAAGATACGTTAGTCGGTGGTATTGCAGGAGCAGTGACAGGTGGCGTTATGGGTGGCCTTAGTTATGGGGCTGGGAAACTTTTGAATGTAGTAAGGAGTGCAGGAAGTACCCATAATGATGGGATTGATAAATCGTTTAAAAAATTAGTTGCAGAAGTAACCGAAACAAAATTGCCAGAAGGCACTTGGGAAAAACCACCATTAGAGCGAGGAGATATTATTGACAAAGCTATGGGAAATAACTTGGGACACAATTTCCCGACCATAGATAAAGTAGAAAATGGTGTTGTGACTAGTGTTAAAAGCCGAGACTTAGGTGCAAAGACTTATCAAAATGGTAATAAATTGGAAAAGGTAATTGTCAAGGACATTAATAAAGTTTCAGGATTTATAGGAGAAACATTTAATGGTAAATTTGTTAATGCGGAAGAAATAGTGGGTAGACAATTACAAGTAGTTGTTCCAAATGTAACATTAAGCGAAGCTCAGATAAATGCAGTTAATAATGCTACAAAACATGGTATTGATAAAGGTGTTAAACTCATTATTACAGTAGGAAAATAATAGCAAAGTAAATAGCTTAAGGGGAATATTTTATTCCCCTTAAGTAATAGAGAGGAGAAAACGGATATGATTTCTGTATATTATAATCAAAAATATGGTTTCTTAATTGTGCCTAATGCCATTGAAAGGTTTATGGGATGTTATATTTCTATCGAACCTACAATTGAAATTATGGCTGAAGAAACAATAGATAAGATAGGCTGTGCAATTAGAAAAGGAATAAAAATTGCAGAAAGTTCCCCAAAAGTAGACGAATCTCAATTAAACAATTTTTGGAAACAAACAAAATATAAAAGTTTTCCAACATTTTCCAAGAATTATCAAAGAATTGATTTGAAACAAAATGGAGATGAATTAGAAATTAGAAGATGGGAACGGAATAATAGAGGGGGATATTCGCGAAAAACGGAAGAAAAAGATTATATTAATTTTATAGAAATGTCGGATTATGAATTGGGCTTGTTTATAAAAAAAATGTTTGAACCATGTGAAATTAGAATTGATGAAACAGAAAGATTTGAAACATTAGAGGGGAAAATAATTAGTTATTCGATTCCAAATGAGCATTATAAAAATATTGGTGATGGTCATACAGATTCTTATATGACATATAGAAATGAAGATTATGATAAGTTGTATATTTCTTTTTTGATAGGTGATGGAACTGATTGTACAGATGAAGTAAGCATAAAAAATCATTACAAAAAAATATACAAGCAAATGTCGAATATTAAATTTGAAAGTAAATGTAATAAAAAATATGTACATTTTTTAACAGAAAATGGAGAAGTATTGCTGAGTTTTATTGATAATGGTTATGTGGAGTTTTTTATGTGCATTCCATATAATATTGAAAGAAAAGTTCAAAAGGAGTCAATAGAACAGTATTTAAAAATGTTATTTTCGATAAAAATTGAAGATAAATAAAGCGTGAAGGAGAGAATATGCAAAAGAAGAATTGTGTTTTGTGCATAAGTATAGGAATTATAGTATGTATATTGTTATCAGCTTGCTCCAGACAACCAGACTTTGATGCCAAATCCTACGTCCAAAGTTCTCTTGATGCACACTATCATGGAGAATATAAGGACTATGCGAATCTGTTAGAAATCTACGGAAAAAGATGCCAAGAAAGAAATCGAAGAGGATTTTAATGAGAGTATCCAACAGCAATTTGATGATTCCGATAACATTACGGATAAAGGAATTGCTGATTATGCGGAAAAACTGACAGAAGTAAAGAAACTGGCAAAATACAAAGTACAAGATGTGAAAGAAGAGGATGGAGTCTATACAGTAAGTGTACAAGTTGAACCATCCAATGTATTTCAGACATTGCAACAAAGCTCTACAGAGGTAAGCAATGAAAAAATAAAGCAGGGATTGGATGGAAATGATCCGGAAGTCTTTGCAGCTGTATTAACAGAAAGTGTCCAGAAGAGTCTTGAAAAGAACAGATATGGAAAAGCTGTTACTGTAAACGTATCCGTGGAAAAAGATAACTCAGGAAAATATGGTCTTTTGGATACAGAGATGAATAAGTTGGAAGCAGCGATGTTCCCAACAGAATAAGAATGAATGGAAAGCTATCAGAGGAAAAAAACTGGTAGCTTTCTTTTAAACTCCAAGACAAGAAAACTTGTTAAAAAAGCTATTGTAATAGTAGAAAAATTATAATAAATAATGGATGACAAGAGTCTTTTATTCATTATGAGAAAAAGAAGGAATCTCCTATGAACCAACAAGAAATATTCACGTAAGATGGAAAAAAGTGCTGTAATCGAAGAGGTTGCAGCATTTTTTTCTTCGACATTTTTCGAACATTATAACGTACCTATCCGGTCACCGCCATGCTCCGATTTGATTTCTATATCAAAAATCAGATCGGAGGAAAGATAAATGGCTTATAACAAGACAAGTGAAGAACGAAAGTGGAATTATTGGAAAGAACAGGAAGAAAAGAAATTGCGTGAACTGGGAATGGAAGAAGAGAAGATCCAAAAGCTGCGCCAGATGGACAGGGAAGACTTTCTGGAAGAGCGCAGATACCGGGAACATCTGGATGAAACGATGCAGGATATGGATTCCATAAAAGAAAAGGACAGCGAGCTGTTTGCAAGGGATGTAAAGGAGCTTCTGGATCACATAGGTGATAAGCGAATCTATGAACTATTGAAAGAAACGGAGCATCAGACACTGGAAATCCTCTTACTCAGTACATGGGGATATTCTGGAAGAGAAGTTGCTAAGATTATGGGAATGGCAGAACAGACGATTTATACCAAAAGAAACCGTTTGAGAAAAAATTAAAAATTTATCAAAATTGAATAATTATGGCGTTTTCGTTCGGCTATTTAATAGGCAGGTAAATTTTGTCCAGTGTACTTTGACAACCTCATACCAGCATTACAGGTACGTTCCCGTAAGTAGAAGCGTGGCAGGAAGACGCGAGGACAGATGAAAAGGGCATGGAAGAAATTAGACCAGAAAGTGAGAGGCAGAGTTCTTTTGTGGCGTTTTCGTTTCGAGCGAATCATCTTTAACTGAAACAGGACCGTGGCGGTCTTTTGCGAGGATCACTTACGAGGGGATAATGATACATAGGAACTGCCAGTGAGCAGAGGATGGACTTTGGGTTGTAATCAGCAAGACTTTTAGAAAATCCGTGAGCGGTGCAATGCCAAGCATCCGCCTGTAATGTTCCCGTAAGGCAATGGGGGAGTCGAGGACAAATACAACGCCAAAAATCAAAAGTATAAGAAATCAAGGAAGAATGTGTCGTTGATATCAGATACATACGGCTGTAGGGAGAAATCCTTTACAGCCGTATTGATGTGATATCAGCACGCATATCAGGTAACAAATTATGTATTACACAAGAGAATATCTCAATAGAGCGCATCGAGAAATTGATACTATTTTCCGAGTGCTGTTCCCGGAACATGGAATGGCAGTAAGGGAAGAACAGATTATGTTATGCCACAAAATGCTGGATAACCTGCTGGGAAGAAACATAGCACTGTGTGACGCGGGTGTCGGTATCGGCAAGACGTATGCCTATCTGGTGGCCTGTGTTCTGATGAGAAAATATTCCCTCCTTGCAGAAGGATGTTCCCCTTATGAGCAGCGTCCGGTCGTGATATCCACTTCCAGCATTGCACTCCAGAAAGCAATTCTTACAGAATATATCCCTTTTCTCTCCCGGATTCTTCAGGAGAACGGGACGATTCAGGCCCCTATTAAAGCTGTGATACGAAAAGGGAAAGAGCATTTTGTCTGCGATGAGAGGTTGGAGCACCGAATCGTTGCAATCGAAGAAAAAAACAAAAATGCGTTGCAGAAAGAAGCTCTGCTGTCGTTGAAAGAACATTATGATATGGACGAAGTGTCCAACTTAAGTGGGTTTGACAGAAGGATGGTGAGTGTACCGAAGTTCTGTTCGGGAGACTGCCCGAAAAGAGGCTCATGCAGGTATCAGCAGTATCTGGAGCGTTCCAGAGATCATGAAATGTTCATTCAGATCTGTAATCACAATTATCTGCTGGCTGATGGTTATCACAGGCTGCAGGATTACCGCCCGTTATTAAAAGACTACCGAGCATTGATTGTCGATGAAGCACATAAGCTGCCGGATGCGGCAAAGCAGATGTTTGGGAAGAGCCTCTGTTATGACGATATCCGAGAAATCTGCTTTTATCTTGGGAATGAGTACCAAGGCCCGGAGATAAGAAAACTGTCCGGGACGATCCGGATGGTGCTGGACATCATAGGAGAAAACCACAGAACCAGATATGGGATAAAAGAAGAATTCCACATGACAGAAGAGTGTGCAATGTATTTATATGAGGGGATACAGACCATGAATAAGATCATAGAAAAATTAGAAAAGAAGATTCCAAAGTGGATCAGAAACAAGCTGGAAGAAACCAAAAGTGTGCTGGAATGCTTTTTCCATCAGGATAAGAAGTATGTGCTGCATCTGAAGCAGGACCATGACCACCGGATTATATTGTGTGCATCCAGCAGACGGATTCCACAGTATCTGGACCAGATGTTATGGAGCAGAGGAATGGGAGCGATTCTGACAAGCGGAACTTTAAAAACCGGACAGGGATTTTCCCACATTCGGAAAATGACAGGATTACAGAGAGTGCGGAGAGTCCGGGAATATGTGGCAGACTCCCCGTTTGAATATCAGAAGAACTGTCTGTTATATCTGCCAAAGAATTTGAAGACATGCAGAAGAGAAAGTCAGGAAGAGGCAGAGATGATAGCAGACCATATCCATTCACTGATCTGTTCGACTTACGGGCATACGCTAGTGCTGTTTACATCTTATCATTTGATGGGAAACGTTTACCAGATGTTAAGGGATGAAATTCCGTTCCCGATGATAGAGGTGTGGAGACATTCACCGGAAGAGATCACAAGATTTAAACAGATGGACAATGCTGTCCTTTTTGCAGCCGGCTCCTGTTGGGAAGGAGTAGACTTCCCTGGAGATATGGTATCTTCGCTGATTATAGTAAAACTGCCCTTTGCTGTTCCTGATCCCATCAGTGAAGCACAGAAGAAGGAATATGCCAGCCTGAAAGATTATATTCAGGCAGTGATTGTTCCAGACATGCAGAAAAAACTAAGACAGGGATTCGGACGTGCTCTCCGCACCGAGACAGATACTTGTGTCGTGTCCATTTTAGACGAGCGTGCAGGAGAAGGTGGCAGGTATCATGAGGAAGTAATGTGTGCGCTTCCGAGCTGCAAGATGGCAAAAGATATCAAGGATGTCCAGCACTTTATCCGAAACCGGAAAGGCGTGGAATACTACCTGTAACCGTTCGTGGTTCTGCTACAGAAAAAGCAGATTTTGCACGAAAAGTTTGGTGGTATTTCAAGGGCATTTTCGGTGGGATTGTTGGTATTGATGAATAGCTATTTCGGCATGAAGTGGGTATACTGTGTATAGCGTTAGAGAAAAGGTGGTGAGCAACATGAAACGATACAAAGTGGAAACACAGAGGGAAGGCTCGGTAAAATATTTCTTTATCCGGGATATGGAATCGTTGGAAATCGTGTTGCTCCCAAGCAAATATCTAATGCACCAAGTTAGGGCGAATCGTTCTCCGAATACGATACGGAGAAATGCATTCGCCCTTGCCTATTATTGGGAATATCTGCTGGAAAACGAAAAGAAAGCAGAAGATATCTATGAGATGGATTATGAAACACAATATGATTATTTCGCAGAATATCTGAAATGGCTGAAAGACGGAAAGCATACCGACAATTTAGAAAATGGACCACAGAATAAAACCTGTAACGCTTACTTAAAAGAAGTGTTCAGGTTTTATTGTTTTTTAGAAGCGGTCAGAAATAACGGTTCTTACTTATCCGTTCTTTCTTATAACCAGCCGATTACAAAAGCAAATGCCATCGGAGTCAGAAGAACACTGCGTTCCCGCTCTTTTAAAGGGTATCTGAAAGAAGAGGAACGGGATGTGAGGGCAGCCGAAAAGAAT
>ENA-OQJD01000055-OQJD01000055.1-human-gut-metagenome-genome-assembly--contig:-NODE-55-length-15470-cov-3.844815_pt1 | contig 15470 bp, 17 predicted proteins | sample MGYA00242596_ERZ504762 | MGnify/ENA primary metagenome ERZ504762 (study PRJEB26092, sample SAMD00036356) | human gut metagenome | host: Homo sapiens | study: EMG produced TPA metagenomics assembly of... | reverse complement strand
TGGCAGCGTTGGATATATGATAGACGAGATGAATTTGAATTCGGTAATGAAAAATTATAGGAGCGATAATAATTATTTTTATGACCGTATCAATAGTGCTTGTTATGTTTATTTCGGGACTGTTTGCCTCTAAAGATGAAATGCAGGTTAGTCTGTTGCTAAAAAACTTCAAAAAAACGGAAGATACAGGCTAATGAGAGTGAAAAAAAGCTGCGCTATAATTATTGGAGGTATAATATATCTGACCGGCCTTATACCATCAATTGCAGGTTATATGCATGTTTTGGGGATAGAAGAACTGAAAGTAAACGTTAATAAATTATATGAGCCTCAAATATCAGCAGGAATATCGTTACTTGTATTTCTGACATTAATCTATTTGATAAAAGCCTTGTATTTTGGACTTATAGGAGCTATTACAATTGCTCTTTCGAAGAAAACAGGCAATGAATTTGTAGTATCGGTTTTTGTGACATTGTTTGTTATAGTTATTGCTTTAATTCTTTACTTCTCAAAAATCAATTTAACAATGATATTAATAAAGCTGGCAAACAGGGGGATTATATGATGGAACTGCGTATTAAGAATATCAGTAAAACTTATGGAAAAAGCAAAAAAGCTCTTAGCAACGTAGACATAAGTCTTACACCGGGAATATATGGGTTACTAGGCCCTAATGGCTCTGGAAAAAGTACATTAATGAATATTATAACGGACAATTTAAAAGCGGATCGGGGATGCGTCTATTACGATGGAGATCCGATTAGTAAATTGGGAAGTAAATATCGTGAAAAAATAGGATATATGCCGCAACAACAGGAGATTTATGACAATTTTACCGGTGAAGAGTTTCTGTGGTATATGGCAGCTTTAAAGGGATTAGAAAAAAAGTATGCAAAAAATAAGATAGATAACCTTTTGAAAGTGGTGAATTTGACTTCTGAGAAAAACAAAAAAAATAGGTTCGTATTCAGGTGGAATGAAGCAGAGAATATTGATAGCACAGGCATTGCTTAATGATCCGGATATTTTGATAATGGATGAGCCGACTGCAGGGCTTGATCCGAGTGAAAGGATTCGCATTAGAAACTTTTTGAGTGAAATGTCGGAGAATAAGATAATTATAATTGCTACACATATAGTCTCTGATATCGAATTTATTGCAAAAGAAATAATATTGCTTAGTCACGGAGAAATAATTGAGCATGGTACTCCACAGCATTTACTAAAAAAGCTAAATAATAAGGTATACGAGGTCGAAACATCTTCTGAGGATGAATTCAAACAAGAAAATGTCATGATTGTTAACATAAAAATGGGAGCGAATGGAAAAATATACAGAATAATAAGCGAAAGTGAACCTAGAGGTTATAATTTTTCTGTTGTAAAGGCAGGTCTTGAGGAATTGTATATGTATTATGTCTCATTGCAGAGCTAAAGGAAGAATAGCTTAGTAATCCATAATTAAAGTACAATTATTTCTTTAATGAAAGATAAGTTTGTTGACTTACAACAGTTGACAATTTAAAAACCACATGCTACTCTAGAAATGTATGAGATAAAAGCGACGAAAAAGAGAGTACTTTTATGGCAGATTCACAGAGAAATCCCACACAGGCTGAGAGGGGATGACCTAAAGTAAGAGGAACATGGCTTTGGAGCAGCAGTATCGAACCATTGGCTAGATACTGACAGGAACCGCCTGTTATAGCGGAAAGAGGCGTAGCAGTGCCGGTATATGATGTCTGGTGATTTTGATAGCTGCGTGAAGAGAAGTGGTACCACGATATAATCGTCTTCTTGGGAGTTTTCTCCTGAGGAGGCGTTTTTTAGCGTATAAAAGAAGTATGATGAGCATAAAGAACGCGCAAACTTGTTTGCATAAGTGCTTTATGCGAAATCAGACGGCATAAGTTATGTATTTATACGCATTTTAAGAAAATTAGGAGGAAACTAAATTGGCAAACAAAGGTAAATATTACATGACAACAGCCATTGCGTACACATCAGGCAAGCCTCATATCGGAAACACATATGAGATCATCCTTGCAGACGCAATCGCCAGATACAAGAGAGCAGAGGGATACGACGTATATTTCCAGACAGGAACAGATGAGCACGGACAGAAAATCCAGGAAAAGGCTGAGGCAGCCGGAATTTCACCGAAGGAGTTTGTAGATCAGATTTCAGGTGAGGTAAAGAGAATCTGGGATATGGTAAATTCATCATATGACAATTTTGTTCGCACAACAGATGAGGATCATGAGAAATGTGTAAAGAAAATCTTCAAGAAGCTTTACGATCAGGGCGATATCTACAAAGGTTCATACGAGGGACTTTACTGTACACCATGTGAGTCATTCTGGACAGAGTCACAGCTCGTGGACGGAAAATGTCCGGACTGCGGACGTGAGGTACAGCCTGCAAAGGAGGAGGCATACTTCTTCAAGATGAGCAAATATGCAGACAGACTCATCGACTATATCAACACACACCCTGATTTCATCCAGCCGGTTTCAAGGAAAAACGAGATGATGAACAACTTCCTGCTTCCGGGACTTCAGGATCTTTGCGTATCGAGAACATCATTCAGCTGGGGAATTCCGGTAGATTTCGATCCAAAGCATGTAGTGTATGTATGGCTTGATGCCCTCACAAACTATATCACAAAAATCGGTTACGATCCTGACGGATCATCAGAGCTTTTCAAGAAAAACTGGCCTGCAGATCTGCACCTTATACGGAAAAGATATCGTGCGTTTCCATACTATTTACTGGCCTATTTTCCTTATGGCACTTGACCTTCCGCTTCCAAAGCAGGTATTCGGACATCCATGGCTGCTTCAGGGCGGTGACAAGATGAGTAAGTCAAAAGGAAACGTTATCTACGCAGACGATATGGTCAGACTTTTCGGCGTGGATGCCACACGTTACTTTGTGCTTCATGAGATGCCATTCGAGAACGACGGAATTATCACATGGGATCTTGTAATCGAGAGATTCAATTCAGACCTTGCAAATATACTTGGAAACCTTGTAAACAGAACAGTTTCCATGAGCAATAAATATTTTGACGGCATCGTAAAGTGCACAGGCGCAACAGGCGATGCAGATCAGACAGCCATTGACGCAGATCTTAAGGCTGTTGTTACCGGAACAAGAGATAAAGTGGCAAAGAAAATGGAAGGACTTCGTGTGGCAGATGCCATCACAGAGGTATTCGCACTTTTCCGTCGCTGCAACAAATACATCGACGAGACAACGCCTTGGGTGCTTGCAAAGGACGAGGCACAGCAGGATCGTCTTGCTGAGGTGCTTTACAACCTCACAGAGTCTATCACAATCGGAGCAAGCCTGCTTCATTCATTCCTGCCGGAGACAGCAGAAAAGATTGTGGCACAGCTTAACACAACACTCCGTGAGTTCGATGACCTTGACAAATTTGGTCTTTATGAGAGCGGCACAAAGGTTACAGACAAACCTGAGATCCTCTTCGGCAGATTAAAGGCAGAGGATGTGATGCCTGAGGTAGAGAAAATCCAGGCGGTACAGAAAGCAGAGTTTGAGGCTGAGCAGGCTAAGCTTGCAGCAGTCGAGGGTAAGGCAGCATGTGGCTGTGGCGCAGGTGAAAATGCCGCAGATGGTGCAGACCTTGAGCCTATGGATGTGGAAGCAAAGGAAGAAATCACATTTGATGATTTCGAAAAGCTCCAGTTTCAGGTTGGTGAAATCGTAAAATGTGAGGCAGTTGCGAAGTCAAAGAAGCTTCTCTGCTCACAGGTAAGGATTGGAAACCAGACAAAGCAGATAGTATCAGGCATCAGAAAGTACTATTCTCCTGAGGAGATGGTAGGCAAGAAGGTAATGGTTCTCGTAAACTTAAAACCGGCTAAGCTCGCAGGTGTTTTATCAGAGGGAATGTTACTCTGCGCAGAGGATGCAGAGGGCAATCTCGCACTCCTGACACCGGAGAAACCAATGCCGGCAGGAGCACCTATTGAATAGGACGTAAGCGATGAGAGGTACAAGATTTAAGGCGAATATGAAATTGTGCTTGCATAATTTCATATTTGGCTAAATCGAAGTTCGGCGACCGCCGAACCATCCCGGGAATTCTTGATTTCCAGGATTGGTACTTCGATTAATATATCTCAAAAATGCACTTTATTGAGCAGGAAAAGGAGTCTCATATGGAATATTTTGATATAGTGGACGAGCAGGGAAATCCAACAGGACAGACCGTAGAGCGCAAGCAGGCGCACAGAAACAATATACTTCATAGGACTGCGCATGTCTGGATAGTCAGACGCCGTGGAAATTCCATACAGATACTTTTGCAGAAAAGGTGCATGGAAAAAGACTCCTTTCCGGGCTGCTACGACATATCAAGTGCGGGACACATACCGGCCGGTGTGGACTATATACCGTCTGCGCTCAGAGAGATTAAGGAGGAGCTGGGCCTGACAATAGAGCCCAAACAGCTTATCGATTGTGGACTGCACAGACACCATGCAGACGAGGTGTTTCACGGAGAAAGATTCCTGGACAACCAGATAAGCAAGGTGTTTCTGCTGTGGCTCGATGTGGACGAAGCGGACATCACCGTGCAGAAGGAGGAAATCGACTCTGTAAAGTGGTTTGACTACGCAGAGTGTAAGCAGGACGTGATAAACGGCACGATTCCAAACTGCATAGATGGTGGCGGAGCTTGGGATGCTTGAGCCACACTTTGTGGAATGAAATTTTTGTGAAATCGTGTGGCGATGGCTCTATTCGAGCTATCATGAGAACATAAAAATATATTTTATGTTAAATCAAATTGGGAGGATACTATGAAATCAACAAAAGACTCTCTCTTAGAGGATATCAAGGCAGAATTTGCCGAGGTCAATGCCATGATGGAGGCGCTCGAAGCAAAGGAGCCGGAGGATGAGGCGAGTGAAGCCTATGACAAGTGGATTGAGGAGTGTGAGCAGCTCGCCATCGAGTCAGAATCACTCATGACACTTATAGATTACAAGATGACACAGGGACTGTAGAGGGATATCCTGTATATATTATACAAAAAAACACCGGATATAGATAAATTGCTATATCCGGGTGTTTTTTATAAAGAAAAACTTCAAAAAAATGAAATTAAATATATAAAAAATTGTACAAACCGTGTTATACTTTATACGTTACACTAAATTCAGTAGGAGAAAAAGATGTTATCAGTAATAGAAAAAGTCAATGACGTGGTCAACAATTTTATCTGGGGCGTGCCTGCGATGATATGTATCATAGGTGTCGGGCTGCTTTTGAGCTTCAGAACGGGATTTATTCAGATTAGAAAGTTTCCGTATGCGATGAAGGTTACACTTGGCAGGATGCTCAAAAAACGTGAGGCATCTGACGGAGCGCTCACACCGTTTCAGGCAGTGTGTACGGCACTTGCGGCGACTGTCGGTACAGGTAATGTGGCGGGAGTAGCGGGAGCCATTGCGATAGGCGGACCGGGAGCGGTGTTCTGGATGTGGATTTCAGCACTTCTTGGCATGTGCACCAAGTTCTCTGAGGTCACACTCGCTGTACATTTTCACGAGAGAAATGCAAACGGCGACCTGGTAGGCGGCCCTATGTACTATATTAAAAACGGTCTTAAAAAGCACTGGCACTGGCTGGCATATCTGTTCTCAGCGTTTGGCGTGCTCACCGTGTTCGGTACAGGAAACGCTACACAGGTAAACACCATAACCACAGCGATTGATTCAGCTTTATATAATTACGATATAATTTCAAAAGAGTCGGCATCAACGTTCAATCTCATAATAGGAATAGTGCTTGCCGCTCTCATTGCGCTTATTCTGCTTGGAGGAATCAAGCGTATAGGCCAGGTTACTGAAAAGCTTGTGCCATTTATGGCAGTGATGTATATTCTGCTGGCACTTGGAGTAGTAATCGTCAACTTTAAAGCTATACCGGGCGTATTCGGAGCCATAATAGAGGGCGCGTTCAATCCGTCAGCAGTGACAGGCGGAGCAGTAGGAAGCTTTTTTATGAGCATGAAAAAGGGAGTTTCCAGAGGAATTTTTTCAAACGAAGCAGGTCTTGGAACAGGCTCTATCGCACATGCCTGTGCAGACACCAAAAAGCCTGTAAAGCAGGGCTTCTTTGGCATATTTGAGGTGTTTGTGGACACTATCGTGATATGTACACTCACAGCACTTGTCATACTCTGCAGCGGAGTTTCCGTGGGCTATGGAGAAGCAGCCGGCGCAGAGCTTACCATCAGCGGATTTACATCTACCTACGGCGGCTGGGTATCAATCTTTACAGCGGTTGCCATGTGCTGTTTTGCATTTTCAACCATCATAGGCTGGGGACTTTACGGTACCAGATGCATAGAGTTCTTATTCGGAACTAAGGCAAATAAGCCGTTCATGGTAGTATATTCGCTTGTTGCGATAGTCGGTGCGACAATGAACCTCGGACTGATGTGGAGCATAGCGGAGACCTTCAATGGCCTTATGGTCATACCAAACCTTATCGCGGTATTTTTGCTTTCGGGTGTAGTTGTAAAGCTGGTGAAGGAATATTTTGCCGGAGAGGGAGCTGCATCTACCTTGAAGAATAGCCGGGAAGAGGCAAAAAGATAATGACAAGTCTTTTCCTCTGTGCTACAATCAACTCAAAGCATTATATTTCTGTAAATACGACACCACAGCAAATTTTTATCGGTGCGTATCACTTTGAAGAGGGCAGACCACTTCGCATTTTTTCGACAAAGACATGGAAATTTTCAATGCTTTATGTTACCAGTTAATAGCAGGAAAATTGAAATGTCAGATGTGAAAACATTGCGAGAAAAGCGGGGTGTGGGGATTTTGCCGGCTTTTATATAAGGGATTATTGTACACATTATATACGTGGAAAGCATAAGTATACAGTATTTTTATTCGACTTCAGATTTTCCTGCTCACGCAAGAAGAGGAGGTTAATTTGGGTACAAAGGACTCGAAGGCAAAGGAGTATTTGTCGGACAATACGAGGTTTAGTGAAATCTGTAATTATGTATTGTTTGACGGAGAGAAGGTTATCAAACCGGAGGATTTAAAGGAATGTGACACCACAGAGGTGTTATCAGTTTTCGGTATTGATAAGAAGCAGATTGTTAAGCAGAAATGGAGAGATTTGCTAAAAAGTGTTTCCGTGAAGCATACAGGGCAAATGTATGTTATCTTAATTGGAGCAGAAGCGCAGACAGACATTCATTATGCGATGCCTGTTAAAACTATGATTTATGATGCATTGAATTACGGAGAGCAGGTCAACGAGGCAAAGAAACGCCACCGGAAAAATAAGGATTACAGGTCTTCGGACGAGTTTTTGTCAGGCTTTACACTTGATGATAAGCTGACACCGGTGATTACAATCACACTGTATCTTGGAACTACACAGTGGGATGGGCCAAGAAGCCTTGCAGAGATGATGCCACAGATGGATGAAAGAATACTCCCATTCATCAATGATTACAGGATTAATTTGCTGAATCCACTGGAGATTACAGACTTTTCCAAGTTCGAGACAGGGCTCAGGCCATTGTTTGAGTTATTGAAAAATGCGTCAGATGAGGAAAAGCTGAATGAGTTAATTACAAAAGATGATACCTTTACAAGGGTTGACGTTGAGACAGTAGCAGCTATCAATCTATTTGTAGGAACTGACATTAAGTATGATGAAAAGGAAGAGGTGGTAAATATGTGTAAGGCATGGGATGATCATAAAAAACGCGGCATTCAGGAGGGCATGCAGAGAGGAATGCAACAGGGAATGCAGCAGGGCCGTCTTTTTGAAATTTATCTTTCAGTACAGGAGGGAGACTATTCTGCAAAAAGAGGTGCCGAGAAGGCTGAGATGTCGCTTGATGAATTTGAAAAAGCGATGAGCAAGGCGGGATATAAAATACCTGAGCTGGTATAATAATCCAAATATATTTCACACAAACCGGTCTATCCGTGGTACAATAAGCCACAGAAAGACCGGTCTTTTTAGAGTATAGCTACAATAAAAGAGGATAGACAAACAGATATGTACAAGACGAAAATAGATAATCTGGATTTAAAACAGATTGCTGACAGTGGTCAGTGCTTCAGATGGAAGAATACAGGAGAAAATGAATACACAGTAGTGGCATTTGACAGGGCGCTTCGGATTAAGCAGGATGGGAATGAGTTTGAGCTGGACTGTGATGAGGCAGACTGGAACAATATATGGAAAAGCTATCTGGATATGGATACGGATTATGCGGGGATTGCAAAGCTTATAGCAGACGGAGATGACGCGCATCTGAAGGAGGCATATGCATATGGCAGTGGTGTGCGCATTTTAAGGCAGGATTTGTGGGAGATGATTGTTACTTTTATGATTTCCCAGAATAATAACATAAAGCGAATCACAAACAGTGTGGATTTACTTTGCAGGCGGTGCGGGCATAAAATAGACGGCAGTGCAGAGGGTGAAGAACTGTATACATTTCCAAAGCCTCTTGAGGTACCGGATGAGATATTTGATGACAGGAGCATGGGCTTTGGCTATAGGGCACCGTATCTGAAGGAAATATATGAGTATGGCGCTAATAATCCTGACTGGCTTGATAATCTGCGCAAAATGAGCTATGATGAGGCGATGGAAAGCCTGCTTACCCGCAAAGGAATTGGCAAAAAGGTGGCGAACTGCATATGTCTTTTTGGTTTACATCATGTGGATGCGTTTCCGATAGATACGCATGTAAAGCAGCTTTTGGACAAATATTATAGTGACGGCTTTGATTTTGAGCGCTACAAGGGTGTGGCGGGAATTATCCAGCAGTATTTGTTTTATTTTGAATTGTAAATGATATGAGAAAGAGAAAGGATAAACGATGTACGTTATAGTAGGACTTGGAAATCCTGACAAAAAATATGAGCACACAAGGCACAATATCGGATTTGATGTGATAGATGCGCTTGCGGATAAATATAATATAAGTGTGACAGACAAAAAAGCACAAGGCGCTCTGTGGAAGCGGAGTGATTGAGGGCATGAAGGTGCTGCTTGTGAAGCCGCAGACATACATGAACTTAAGCGGTGAGTCTGTTGCTGAGGTGATGAATTTTTATAAGCTTGATCCGGATGAGGAAATGATTGTTATTTTTGATGATATTTCGCTTGAGCCGGGGCGTATCCGTATCCGCAAAAAGGGCAGCGCCGGCGGTCACAACGGGATTAAGAGCATCATTGCAATGACCGGCACACAGGGCTTCAGCCGTATCAAGGTCGGTGTTGGAGAGAAGCCGCAGGGCTGGGATCTTGCTGACCATGTGCTCGGGCGTTTCAGTTCTGAGGACAGGGCAAAGGTGGAGGAAGCTATCGGTCATGCGATGGATGCAGCAGTTCTTATGATGCAGGGCGAGACGGATAAGGCTATGAACATATATAACTAGCTGGAAATCGACAAGGTGATTTTGAACAGACAGAAATGGAGAATTGAAAGTGAAAGCATTTACAGAGCCACTCCTTTCCCTTGCGGGCTTTGAGGAGATGACAAAAACGGCAGAAAAATCGTCCGGACTTATATCTGTCACGGGATGCATAGATGCGCAAAAATCACAGATGATATATGCCTTTGGAGGTCACAGGAAAAACAAGCTTATTGTGACCTTTGGAGAGCAGAAAGCGAAGGAACTGTACGATGAGTACAGTTTTTTTGACAAAGAGGTGGTGTATTATCCATCAAAGGATGTGCTTTTTTACCAGTCGGATATCAGGGGCAATCTCCTGACAGCGGAGCGTATCAGGGCTTTGAAGGCTATCCGTGAGCAGGAGAGTGTGACACTTGTGACCACCTTTGATGCGCTGATGAATACAATGGCGCCGATAGAAAAGATGTGGGAAAACGTGCTTACACTTGAACAGGGACAGCTTTTGGATTTGAAGGAAATTCAGGCTGCTCTTATCAGAATGGGCTATGAAAAAGAGTATCAGGTCCAGACGATGGGACAGTTTTCTGTCAGGGGTGGTATTCTTGACGTTTTTCCATTGACGGAGGAGAATCCTATCCGAATCGAGCTGTGGGGAGACGAGATAGACACCATCAGATATTTTGACTGCGAGAGCCAGAAATCTATTGAAAATATTGACTGGGTGAGCATATATCCGGCGGCAGAGCTTGTACTTAGCGATGAGGAAAAGGCCGGGGGAATTGACAAGCTTAAGGCAGAGGCAAAGCGTGTGTCTGACAAGCTTAGAAAGCAGATGAAGACAGAGGAAGCACACAGAGTGACTGTGATGGCAGACGAGCTTATCGAGGAGTGGGGAGAGCTGTCCATGTATGCGGGCATGGATGCTTTTTTGTCGTACTTTTTTGACGAGAGAGTCGGGCTTTTGGATTATTTTAATCCATCGGACAGCCTTATATTTTTCGATGAGCTGACCAGATGTACAGAGCAGGGAAAGCTTACAGAGACTGAGTTTTCAGAGAGCATGAAGCAGAGACTTGCGATGGGATATATACTTCCGGGGCAGATGAACGGTCTTTTTACAGAAAAGGAGATTGTGGCAAAGCTCGAGAAGTATTCGTGCATCGCACTCGCTGCGCTCGATAATAAAGCAAACGGACTGCACCAGCTGGGAAGCTATGGTATTCACTGTCAGAGCGTCAGCCCATACAACAACAGCTTTGAGCTTTTGATAAAGGACTTAAAGCGCTATAAGAAAAACGGCTACAGAGTAATTCTTTTATCCGGTTCAAGGACAAGGGCAAAGAGGCTTTCAGAGGATATCACAGACCAGGGAATCACATGCTTTTACACTGAAAACTACGATCATGAGCTTTCCGAGGGGCAGATTATGGTCTGCTACGGCAAGGTGAGAAGAGGCTTTGAGTATCCTATCCTAAAGTTTGCCGTGATTACAGAGTCTGATATTTTTGGGGCGCAGCAGAAGAAAAAGAAGCGTCACCGCACCTATGAGGGTGAAAAAATACAGAGCTTTACCGATTTGTCGGTTGGGGACTATGTAGTGCATGAAAACCACGGACTAGGTATTTACCGCGGCATTGAAAAGCTTGAGGTGGACAAAAAGGTAAAGGACTACATCAAGATAGAGTATCAGGGTGGCTCCAATCTCTATATTCTTGCCACCCAGCTTGACATGATACAAAAATATGCCGGAAAGGATGCCAGAAAACCAAGGCTCAACAAGCTTGGAGGTCAGGAATGGACCAGAACAAAGAATAGAGTCAGAGGTGCGGTAAAGCAGATTGCGGGAGACCTGGTGAAGCTGTACGCACAGCGTGAGCAGCAAAACGGATATGCCTTCGGCGAGGATACGGTATGGCAGAGAGAGTTTGAGGAGCTTTTCCCTTTTGATGAGACTGAGGATCAGATTCTTGCAATTGAAGCCACAAAGACTGATATGCAGAGCCATAAAATAATGGACAGACTGATTTGCGGTGACGTGGGCTACGGCAAGACGGAGGTTGCAATCCGTGCGGCCTTCAAGGCGGTGCAGGACAGCAAGCAGGTGGCATATCTTGCCCCGACAACCATTCTGGCACAGCAGATTTACGATACGTTTTCGCAGAGGATGAAGGATTTTCCGGTGAATGTGGATTTGATGTGCCGTTTCAGAAGCACAGCAGAGCAGAAAAAGACGATAGAAAAGCTTAAAAAGGGTGAGGTCGATATCATCATCGGAACACACCGTATACTCTCAAAGGATGTGCAGTTTAAGGTATCTGGGACTTTTGGTTAATCGATGAGGAGCAGCGCTTCGGAGTGACTCACAAGGAGAAGATTAAGCAGATGAAGGTCAATGTGGATGTGCTCACACTGACTGCTACACCGATTCCGAGGACACTCCACATGAGTTTAATCGGCATAAGGGATATGAGCGTGCTTGAGGAGCCGCCGATGGACCGTGTACCGATTCAGACATATGTCATGGAGTACAATGATGAGCTTGTCAGAGAGGCGATAAACAGGGAGCTTGCCAGAAACGGACAGGTGTACTATGTGTACAATAAGGTGCGCGACATAGCAGACATAACAGCAAGGCTGCAGGAGCTGGTGCCGGATGCGACTGTTGCATTTGCGCACGGACAGATGAAGGAGACGGAGCTTGAGCGCATCATGTACCGTTTTATCAATGGTGAAATAGATGTGCTTGTATCCACGACCATTATAGAGACAGGACTTGATATCTCAAACGTCAATACAATGATTATACACGATGCGGACAACATGGGACTTTCACAGCTTTATCAGCTCCGCGGACGAGTCGGCAGATCTAACCGTACTGCGTATGCATTTCTCATGTACAGGCGCAACAAGATGCTAAAAGAGGTGGCAGAAAAGCGTCTTGCAGCGATAAAGGAGTACTCAGACCTTGGCAGCGGCTTTAAGATTGCCATGAGAGACCTTGAAATCCGCGGTGCGGGCAATCTGCTCGGCGCGGAGCAGAGCGGACACATGGAGGCAGTGGGCTACGATTTGTACTGCAAGATGTTGAGCGAGGCTGTAAAAGAGGCAAAGGGCATCGAGGATATCAGTGATAAATTTGACACGACGGTGGATATTGTGACCGATGCTTATATTCCGGCAGGTTATATTGCAAACGAATTCCAGAAGCTGGATATATATAAGCGTATTGCAGGCATAGAGACAGAGGAAGAGAAGGATGAGATGCTCGAGGAGCTCATAGACAGGTTTGGTGAACCACCAAAATCAGTGCTTAGCCTGCTTCGCGTGGCAAGGCTTAAGGCGTTGGCACATGCCGTATATATCACTGAGATAAAGCAGACCGGCTCACTGATAAAGCTTACTATGTTTGAACGGGCAAGGATAAATCCGGAGAAGATACCGGAGCTTATTACTCAGTATAAATCCTCCCTCAAATTCAATATGGCAGAAAACCCATATTTCACATTTGATTTAAAAAATGGCAGCGTGGCAAAGAAGCGGGATGTGCTTGATGTGGTGGAGGAACTGATTTCGCAAATGCGTAAGGAACTGATTACGGCTGAATAGTTACCCGAATTTTGGAATCATGTAGCATATAGCATAGGAAACACCACATGCTTTACGCGAAATTGACGATAATTTACAAAGTTTAGAAAATGCTTGCCAGCAGGCCCGAAAAGCTCTATAATATACGAGCGATACTATACCAATTTTAAAGAGGATAGATACAATGAAAGCGAAAAAAGTAATAGCTATGTTATTAGCTGCAACACTCTCAGTTACAGCTTTTACAGGATGTGCAATAAATAAAACCGCAACAGTTGCGACATTAGATAAAGAGGATATCAAGCTTGGGCTTGTTAATTTTATGATAAGGTACCAGGAGGCCGGTTATGATGACATGTATATACAGTACATGGGCGAGGGCTACTGGGACAAGACAGTATCAGGCAATAATACTGTGCTTGAAACATGGAAGAAAAATGCTATCGAGGAGGCTCATGAGCTTTACACATTAAAGGCGCATCAGTCAGATTACGATGTAGAGGTTTCTGATGATGAGAAAAAGGAAATCAAAAAGGCCGCAGAGAAGTTTATGAAGGCAAATTCCGATGATGTGATAGACGAGATGAGTGCTACAGAGGAGATTGTCGAGGAATATTTAGAGCTTCGCCTCATAAAGAGTAAGATGTATGCTGCAATCATCAAAAATGCTGATTCAAGCGTGACGGATGAGGAAGCCAATATGGCTGCATACACCATTGTGAAGCTTGATTACAAGGGTGCATATGACTCTAATTACCAGTATCAGACATATACAGATGAGCAGTCAGCACAGATAAAGGCACAGGCAGATGCAGTGGTAGAGGCGCTTGCAGGCGGATCATCCTTAGAGGATGCAGCCAAGGCAGCAGGCACTACAGCCACAACAGGCACATACGCCACATACGTTGATCCGGATGCGGAGAAGACAGATGATTCAGATAAGAAATCAGATGACACAGAGTCTACAGAGAGCTCAGAGTCATCGGACAGCAAGACAAAGGACAGTGTATACACTACAAACAATCTTGATCAGAGCGTTGTAGATGCACTCAATTCCCTTGAGGAGGGACAGACCTCAGACCTCATCACCACAGACAGCACTTACTATATCGTAAGGCTCGACAAAAAGACCGATGATAAAGCAACAGAGTCAAACAGGAAGACTGTAAAGGGCAATAAAGAGGACAAATATTACAATGGCATCCTTTCAGGATGGCAGGACGATGAAAAATGGTCTGTAAAGCAGAAGCAGCTTGACAAGATCAAGATTCACAATTATTTTACTACTACCAAGAAGGACAAAAAGGCAGCAGACACAAGCGCTACAGAGAGCACACAGCAGTCAGAAAGCACCAATAGTACAGATACAGAGAATACTGAGGCAGTAGATGGAACAGAAAACTAATATCGTACTTATAGGCATGCCGGGAGTTGGAAAGAGTACCATAGGCGTAATACTTGCAAAGGTGCTGGGATACAGCTTCCTGGATGCGGATTTACTGATACAGGAGCAGGAGGGAAAGCTTCTGCGTGAGATAATTGAGGAAAAGGGCACGGACGGTTTTATAGAGGTAGAGAACCGTGTCAATGCTTCTATCAGGGCTGATAGGGCCATTATAGCTACAGGTGGTTCGGTGGTATACGGAAAAGAGGCCATGGAGCATCTTAAGGAGATAGGCAGAGTTGTGTATCTCAAGGTTTCTTATGCCATTTTGGAAAAACGACTTGCAGACATAAAGGGTAGAGGTGTAGTATTAAAGAAAGGGCAGACTTTAGAAACCCTTTTTGAAGAGCGCTCAAAATTGTATGAGCAGTATGCAGACATCGAGGTTTCCGAGGAGGGGCTTGATGTGGAGCAGACAGTAGAGAAGCTGGTGGAGGCACTTGAATTATAGTGCTTATTTATCGTGATATGATTAGATAATAGTAGCTGCTGCGTCATTTATTAAAAGCAGCACCGGCACAAATGGCGGCTTAAATACGTCGTCATAAATGAAATTTGTAGTTGGATGTATAACAATAGTGTAAATTGAGAATAGTATATTAGGAGGAAGTATACTCCTGAATTCATAGAGGTGGAATATGGAACAGTACGTAATCAAAGGTGGAAATCCTTTATACGGTGAAGTTGAAATTGGTGGAGCTAAAAATGCTGCACTTGCTATTTTGGCCGCTGCCATAATGACAGACGAGACTGTAACAATAGATAATTTGCCAAATGTAAGGGATATCAATGTCTTACTTCAGGCAATCGAAGAAATCGGCGCACATGTGGAGCGCGTGGATATACACAAGGTAAAGATAAACGGTTCATTTATCAGGGGTGTAAATGTCGATAATGAATTCATCAGACGAATCAGGGCATCATATTATTTAATTGGTGCATTACTTGGTAAAATAACAAGCATGCAGAGGTTGCGCTTCCGGGACGGGCTGTGATAT
>ENA-OQJD01000054-OQJD01000054.1-human-gut-metagenome-genome-assembly--contig:-NODE-54-length-15783-cov-2.849834_pt1 | contig 15783 bp, 15 predicted proteins | sample MGYA00242596_ERZ504762 | MGnify/ENA primary metagenome ERZ504762 (study PRJEB26092, sample SAMD00036356) | human gut metagenome | host: Homo sapiens | study: EMG produced TPA metagenomics assembly of... | reverse complement strand
TGGAGCTTGATGGAAGAAAGGTGGAAAAAGCACAGATGGATGACATGCTTTTGCGCCTTGGACTTACAGAGAGACGTACTCATCTGCCAAATGAGCTCTCAGGTGGACAGCAGCAGCGTACATCTATAGGAAGAGCCCTGATTACGAGACCATCTATAGTGCTAGCGGATGAGCCGACCGGAAACCTGGATACCAAAGCCAGCAACGAGATTATGCATCTCTTAAAGACCTCAAACCGTGAGCTCAACCAGACAATCATTATGATTACACACAATATGGAGCTTGCAAAGGCGGCTGACCGCACAATAATGATAGAGGATGGTAAAATCAGATGAATTTGATGAAGATACTCACAATTAAAAAACTTAAAGCTCAACAGGAAAAGAACTATTGTCACGATAGTCGGAATAATTCTTGCAACAGCGCTTTTGTCGGCGCTTGTCACACTTGTGTCAAGCTTTCAGTACAGTATGATTGAATACCAGAAGCAAAAAGGCGGCGACTTTCATGTGAAATTTTCGAATGTGAAAATGTCTGAGCTTTCTGAGTTTAAAAACAACAGAAATATTGAAAGCACATTTGAGACAATGGGAATGGGCTTTGCAAAGCTAGACGGCTGCAAGAATGAGGATAAGCCGTATGCTTATGTCATGGCAACAGATGAGGCAGGCTTTGAGAAAGGCTGCTTTAACCTGATAGAGGGGCGCATGGCAAAAAATGAGGATGAGATAGTCATTCCAAGGCACTTAAAGACGAAACGGACGGAATCGACATAAAGGTGGGAGATGAGATAACACTGGATGTCGGAAAGCGATATGATTCAAACACCGAAGGTGTCATATCGGAAAACAGCGCATATGAGAATGAGGCAGAGACACTTACCGATACTGTGACAAAGCGCTACAAGGTGGTAGGCATCATGGAAAGACCGGGCTATGGAATGGAGGACTATAGTGCCGCCGGATATACATTTGTCACATATTCTGATGAGCTGGCAGCAATTGATAACGGCACAAAGAGTGAGGTTAACGAAGCTGACACTACGCTCACAGTGTACAGCAGGTACACTCAAAAGGCTTTAAGAAATAAGGATGCTGTGACTGCAGATATAATTGGTGTGGATGAAAAGCTGTTTGAGAAATCAAATAATTCATCTGTTGAAATGTCTGCTGAGGAGAGCGACAGGTTTCTTAAAGAGATGGAAAATGCAAAATATGATATATATATAAATCGCTTCCTTATAAGCTATGAGTGTGTTTTCCCGATTGACGGCACATTTAAAGCACTGTTTACAGTGGCCACTGTTGTGGCTTTGATAATTATACTGACATCAGTGTATTGTATCAAAAACAGCTTCAACATATCAATCACTGAAAAAATCAGGCAGTATGGCATGCTTGCAAGCGTGGGTGCTACGAGGCGCCAGATAAAAAGCAGCGTTAAGACAGAGGCAGCAATGCTTGGAGTGGTTGGTATTCCTGTAGGTACCATGAGTGGTATTTTGGCATCGCTTATACTTGTCAAGGTGGTAAATGCGCTGTCAGCAGGCTGGTCTTAACTTTGCTTTGAGCTTTCATACTTCCCTGCCTGCACTTATTCTTGCTGTGATAATGAGTATAGCAACCATTTATTTCTCAGCAACAGGCAGTGCAAGAAGGGCGGCAAAGGTCACACCGCTTGAAGCAATAAGAAACACAAAGGAGATTAAAATAAAGTCAGCAAAGCTTAAGACCCCGGCGATTATAGGCAGAATCTGGGGTATCGGAGGCGTTATCTCATATAAGAATATAAAGAGGAACAATAAAAAGTACAGAACCACAGTGACATCTATTGTCATCTGCTCAGTAACCTTTATTGTGATATCATACTTTATGTCTATGGCCTTTAGCAGGGTTGGGATGTCATATGCATCAGTAGATTACAATATTGGAATAAATATGTCATGTAAAAAGGACCTTGATATTGAAAAGTTCTCTGAGCTTTTGAGTGGCATTGAAGGAGCTGAGGATTATCTGGTTGGAGCAGGTTATTATTTTGATGTAGATAAGCCGGAGTATACAAAGGAATATGGAGAGTATTGCGGGCAGCTTTATGATGACAGTGAGGATGTCTCACAAGAGTTTTTAATCACAGTTTTGGATGACAAATCGTATGATAAGTATGCGTCTGACGCAGGCATAAAAAATGCAGCTGCAGGAGCAATTCTTGTGAATAAAGGCACATTTGATGTGTATAATGAGAATAGCTCAAAATACGTCAAAAAAGAGATGGAGCTGTACAAATATAAAGCAGGAGATACAATCGAGTGTGGCTATAATGTTTATGATGATGCTTCTTCTGATGACAATGCAGCAGAAGGCGATACTGAAAGCAGCACAGATGATAATAATGCAGTGGAAGGTGATACTGAAAGCGGCACAGAGGATAACAGTGGATACGTTGACGAGGAAACAATAAATAACGGAGTCAGAAAGACTGTGGATGTAACTATTGCAGGTGTCACAGACAAGGTACCAACAGGTTATAAGGGCTACGGCAATACCACGCTTTTGTTTATGAACCAAAAAGGCTTTGAAAGCCTATGGGCTGACGGCAAGAACGGTAATGAGATTAAACCGGGACATGCGTCATATTCGGCATATGTGGTTGCAGAAAATGCAGATGAATATCAGGATACATTCGAAAAGGAGACGGAAGGAAATACTGAGTATTCGCAGATTAGTTTTTATGTCAGCAATCTGGATAAGGAGATGCGCGATGAAAAGTCTCTCTTTACACTGCTTGGAGTATTTGCATACGGACTTATTGTGGTCATTGCCTTAATAGGAATCACAAATATCATCAATACCTTAAGCACCGGAATGGAGCTTAGAAGCCGCGAGTTTGCAACACTAAGAAGCATTGGAATGACAGATAAGCAGTTTGCTGGAATGGTCAGGCTCGAGAGTGTATTTATATCTGTAAAGGCACTTGTAATAGGTGTACCGCTTGGTATTTTAATAAGCTATCTCCTATGTGTTATGATGAACAGGATGGATGATGCAATCATTTATGAGCTGCCGTATAAAGCAATTATATTGTGTATAGTGGTTGTAATAATGCTGATTTATGCTATCATGAAACTATCAATGACGAAGCTTAGACACAATAACATTATTGAGACAATCAAGAATGAAAATCTGTAGGAAATGCGGGAGCTGATATGAAAAAAATAACTTCTCATAGAGGACAATAAAGGAATAACAGAGGGACTGTGTGATACCTTTACAGAACCTGAATATGAGCTTTTGACAGCAGGCAATTTAAAGGAGGCTGGGGCGCTTTTGAGTGAGCACCCCGGCCTTGTGCTGCTTGATGTGTCGCTTCCGGATGGGAACGGCTTTGATTTTTACAGCGAAAGGCTGGAAAAAGAAAAAACACCGGTGATTTTTCTTACCGCAAGGGATGAGGAAAATGATATAGTAAAGGGACTTGAGCTTGGAGCGGAGGATTACATCACAAAGCCTTTTTCAGTAAGAGAGCTTGTGGCGAGAGTAAACCGCGTATTTTTACGAAGGAAAAGTGATGACAGCTCATCTGTCATACACGCAGGAAGCATAAGCTATGATTTGGACAAAAAGGAAGCAAGAAGGGCTGGACAGGTGATTGCTCTTTCAAGTCTTGAAAACCGTATACTTGATCTGCTTTTTACCAATCACGACAAGGCTGTGTCCAGAAATGCCGTGCTTGACTGCATCTGGGAGGCGACAGGCAACGATGTGTATGACCATACAGTGACTGTCTATATGAAGCGCATCAGGGCAAAGCTTGGTGAGGCTGTGATAAAGACTGTGAAGGGAATCGGGTATCGTGTTGATTCAGATGAAGCTCTTTAAAGAGTATCGGCCGACAGAGACAGTTCCCGGGGGAAAGCATGAGAAAGAAGAAATATAATTTAGAGAACAGAAAACATTTTGTGTATTTTGCAATAATATATACATGTATATGTGTGACGGTTATGGCTTTTACCGTTTTCTTCCAGTACAGGGCATATACGAAAAACTATAACGCCACAGTGGCTAAGCTATGTGCACTCATTCATGAAAAATATCCCGATGTATCAGATGGCAGTATAGCCGCGATTCTAAATGACAGCAGCTTAGGCAGCGATTATACAAATTTAAAAAGCGCAGAGACGCTCTTTAAAAAATACGGCATTGATATGGAAAAGGATTCTGCGGTTTTGTCAAATGAAAAAGCGCTTAAAGGAGCACTTTGGCTAGACATATTTCTTGTTGTGCTCTTTGCAGGGGGATTTTGCCTTTACATTGTGCTTATAAGATTTAGCTTTAAAAGACAGGTCAGACAGGCTGCGGATTATCTGCGCCGCATAAATCAGGGAGACTACAGACTTGTTATGGCAGATAGCACAGAGGGAGAGATTTCTATACTAAAGGGAGAGCTTTACAAGACAGCAATCTATTTGAGGGAGTCTGCGGAAAATGCAAAGGCAGACAAGCTTTTGCTAAAGGATGCGCTTTCTGACATATCGCACCAGCTTAAGACACCGCTCACATCACTTTCGATAAATCTGGAAAATCTGGAAGGAAATCCTGATATGGCATCTGAAAACAGAAACAGGATAATGTGCAGGGCAAAGCGTGATGTGGATAATATATCGCATATGGTGCAGGCTATCTTAAAGCTTTCAAGGCTTGAAGCGGATGTTGTTGAGTTTGATGAGAAGGATACGCTGCTGTCTGAAATTGTGTCTGAGGCAGCTGACAATGTTATGGCACTTTGCGATTTGAGAGACATAAGGCTGTCCATAGATGAAGGCTCTGATAAGGATGCCTGTATATATGCTGATGCATACTGGCAGTGTGAGGCCATTACAAACATAGTAAAAAATGCAGTGGAGCACGCAGAGAGTGAGGTAAGGATAGGCTTTTACAGGTATGAGATGTATGCAGAGATAACAGTGCAAAACGATGGAGAGACCATAAGTGATGAGGACAAAAAGCATATTTTTACGCGTTTTTACAGCGGCAGCGGACAGCCGGCAGACAGCATCGGCATAGGACTTTCGCTGGCGGAAGCAATTGTGCGTCATGACAATGGATATATCCTTGTGGAGGATTGTACAAAAGATGTATTAAATGAAAAAAATGAATGCAGTGGCACACGCTTTGTGGTAAGATATCTTTGATGAATTGAGAAAAATTATCAATAAAAATACAATAGGAAGCGATGAAATGACACTAAAAGAACTTGGCATAGGACAGAGTGCCAGAATACTTACAGTAGGCGGTGAGGGCGCACTGCGCCAGCATTTCCTGGATATGGGAGTAATCCCAAAGGCCGAAGTAACAGTTATCAAATTTGCACCGATGGGAGACCCGATGGAGCTTCAGGTGCATGGCTATGAGCTCACATTGAGGCTTGATGATGCGGCACAGATTGAGGTAGAATTAATTGATAGCCGTTCAAGAAAGCATGAGGGTCCTAAAAAGATAAGCAACACAGCCCATCCCGGACTTGGCGAGGAGGGCAAATACCATGTGAAGGGCAGTGGCAATCCCCTTCCGGATGGTGAGAAGCTCACATACGCACTTGTGGGAAACCAAAACTGCGGCAAGACAACACTTTTCAACCAGCTTACAGGCTCAAACCAGCATGTGGGCAATTTCCCGGGAGTGACGGTGGACAGAAAGGATGGCTCTATTAAAGAACATCCGGATACATCAATCACAGATTTACCGGGCATTTACTCAATGAGCCCATATACTAATGAGGAGATTGTGTCGAGAAACTTTGTGCTCGATAACAAGCCAAAGGCCATAATAAATATCGTAGATGCGACAAATATCGAGAGAAACCTGTATCTGACCATGCAGCTTCTTGAGATGGATATACCAATGGTTATCGCACTCAATATGATGGATGAGGTGACGGCAAACTCAGGCTCAATCGATGTAAATAAAATCGAGGGACTTTTAGGCGTGCCTGTTGTACCGATTTCTGCCGCAAAGAATCAGGGCGTTGATGAGCTGGTGCGCCATGCGATACACATTGCAAAGTACCAGGAGCGCCCGGGCAGACAGGATTTCTGTGATGAGAATGATTTTGGCGGTGCCGTGCACAGATGTATACACGCGGTCAGCCACCTGATTGAGGATCATGCAAAGCTCGCCGGAGTTCCGATTCGCTTTGCTGCTACCAAAATTATCGAGGGAGATGCACTTATATTAGAGCAGCTTCATCTTGATGAGAATGAGAAAGAGGCAATAGAGCATCTGATTGTCCAGATGGAGAAGGAGCGAGGCCTTGACAGAAGCGCTGCAATTGCGGATATGCGCTTTACATTTATTGAGAAAATATGCGAGAGCACCGTGGTAAAACCGAAGGAGAGCAGGGAGCGTATCAGAAGTGAACGCATCGACCGTGTTCTTACAGGCAAATACACGGCAATACCATGCTTTATAGTGATAATGCTTGCTGTATTTTATCTCACCTTCAACGTAATCGGAGCAGGACTTCAGTGGCTTTTGGAGCAGGGCATAGGAGCACTGACCGCGCTTACGGATAAGGCACTCACAGCGGCAGGCGTGAATGAGGTGCTGCACGGACTGGTAATAGACGGCATCTTTCAGGGTGTCGGAAGCGTATTAAGCTTTTTGCCGATTATCGTGACACTGTTCTTTTTCTTATCCCTCATGGAGGACAGCGGATACATAGCGAGGGTTGCATTCTTCATGGACAAGCTCCTTCGTAAGATAGGACTTTCCGGACGAAGCATAGTACCAATGCTCATAGGCTTCGGCTGTACGGTGCCAGCTGTCATGGCGACACGTACACTGCCAAGTGAGAGAGACCGTAGAATGACTATACTCCTCACACCGTTTATGAGCTGTTCGGCCAAATTGCCAATTTATGCATTCTTTGTTAGTGCATTTTTCCCGAAGCATGGCGGACTTGTCATGGGAGGACTGTACTTCCTTGGTATAATTGTCGGAATACTTTTCGCATTTATCTACAGAAAGACTTTGTTCAGGGGTGACGCAGTGCCGTTTGTCATGGAGCTGCCAAACTATAGGATGCCGGGCGCCAAGAATGTGTGCCAGCTCCTCTGGGAGAAGGCAAAGGACTTTTTGCAGAAGGCATTTACAGTAATACTTATTGCCACAATGCTTATATGGTTCTTACAGAGCTTTGACATACACTTTAACATGGTAACAGACTCAAAGGACAGCATGCTTGCCGCTATTTCAAGTGTTATCGTGCCTGTCTTTAAGCCTCTGGGACTCGGAGACTGGCGTATATGCACATCACTTATCAGCGGACTCATGGCAAAGGAGAGCGTGGTATCAACACTTGAGATACTGTTTGGCGGAACGGTTACGACAGCACTCACAACACTTTCAGCTGCATCTCTTCTGGTGTTCTCGCTGCTCTACAGTCCTTGCGTGGCTGCTATAGCATCCATAAAGAGAGAGCTTGGTGCAAAGTGGGCAGTCAGCGTGGTGCTTTTGCAGTGTGCGATTGCATGGGTGGCAGCATTTATTGTAAGGGTAATTGGACTGCTTGTGATGTAAAAAAACTGACTACAAAAAATATAAAAGGAGATATGTGATGGAGATTAAACTGGAAAATGAATCACTTGAGCTCACGATAAACAGCTTCGGAGCAGAGCTTAAAAGCATCACCGGCAAGGAAACTGGTACACAGTATCTGTGGGATGCCGATGAGAAATACTGGAAGAGAAGCGCACCGGTGCTTTTCCCGTTTGTCGGCAGCTTAAAGGACAAGAAGTTTACCGTTGATGGGACAGATTATCCGATGGGACAGCACGGCTTTGCAAGGGATATGGAGTTTGAGCTTGTGTCACAGACAAAGGATGAGGCATGGTTTTCACTTAAATCAAATGATGAGACTCTTGCAAAATATCCGTTTGAGTTTGTGCTCGAAATCGGCTATAAGCTCTCAGGCAGTGAGATAAAAGTGACCTGGAGGGTGACTAATCCTGCGAAAAAGGATTTACTTTTCTCAATAGGTGGTCATCCGGCATTTATGTGTCCGGTCGCAGAGCAGGGAAAGCAGTCAGACTATTATCTGAAGCTTGACACAGACAAAGCAATCACCTACGGACTTATCTGTGACGGAGGACTTTTAGACAAGGATGACAATCTGCTTAAGGTGGATGAGGATGGATACTGTCAGATAGATGAGCATATGTTTGATAAGGATGCGCTCATAATAGAAAACAGACAGGCTTCAAAGGTGAGCCTGTGTACACCGGATAAGAAGCCATACCTTACGGTGTCATTTGATGCGCCTTTATTTGGTCTGTGGTCACCGGCAGGAATGGGAGCACCGTTTATCTGTATTGAGCCGTGGTACGGCCGATGCGACAGAGCAGGCTTTGCCGGAGAATTAAAGGACAGGGAGTATGGTAATTCACTGGCACAGGGTGAGAAATTTGAGAAGTCATATACGATTGTAATTGAGCTGTAGATTTTCTTGTTCTCAATGTGACTTAAGACTTAAATAGTTACAAACAAAAATATAAGATATAGTTAGAATCATGGGACTGCGATATATTGTAGTCCCATGATTTTTGTATTGACAAAATGCAAGATATGAAATATATTATACTTAACTAGTGACTAATAAACAGTAGAGTGTTAATCAGTAGAGAGGGTGTTATAATGCAAAAGCAAAATTCAAAAAAGAAATTTTTGGAGAAACTTTATATTAGCTTATCATTTTATTTTGGGGATGATGACTGTGATAGTTTAATTAAAGACTATGAAGAATGGTTCGAAAATGAAGAAATGGCTGAAAAAAGCGAGTACGAAATATGTTCCGGCTTAGGAAAACCGTTTGATATCGCGAGAAATTTATACAAAGATTCAAAAGAAGGAAAAGAGCATACGTTTCCATTGAAGAGTAGTGTTTTATTACAGACAATTGCCACGCTGGTTATATATTATGTGCTATGCGTCAGTTTGTTAAGATACTTTGATAAAAACGGCTGGAATTTTTATCCGGTTGCTTTGATAGCTAATGTTCTAGTATTTGTTGCAGGTTTGTTTATTCTTAAAAAAATCAAAATTAACATGTGATATGCAATTTAAAAACCATCTGTTATTAATCGGATTATTCTTTTTTATTTTATTAACAGAAGTATTTCTGGTAATGAAAAAGAAATGAGGCTGGCTTAGGGTAGGTTATTATGTGGTATTAGTTACAACAGCTATAATTATTCTGAGTTGTATTATTATTTACATCATCTTAAAGAAATATATAATAAACAGGGAATTGGGTTTTATAACGATATTTCATATACTTGGTATTATTACCTGTTTAATGTATTTTATAAATCAGTTACATATGTTTTATATAGAAAGAACGTTTGGGCTTGAAAAAATAATAGCATATAGTAGTTTATTATATATTCAGACGCTGATTTTTGGGACAATTTTATTGTTAAAATTAAAATTTGAGAGGAAATCATAAATGGATTCACAGCTAAAAAGAGGAATCTTAAATATATGTATTTTACAGCTTTTAAAACAAGAAGACAGATATGGATACGATATAATTAAAATATTGCAGGGACTTTTCCCGGATACAGATGAAAGCACTATTTATGCCATTCTAAGAAGACTGAATAAAGGAGGGTTGACGGAAGTATATTACAGTGAAAAATCATTGGGACCACAGAGAAAATATTATAAAATAGTAGAAAAGGGGGAATTATATTTAAAAGAAAACATAGCTTCCTGGAATGAGATAGTAAGGATTTTTCACGAACTTGAAATAATGTAATTGATGGAACATTTAAAATTACTTGTTCAGATGAAGGAACAATAAGCGATAATAATTAACTATACATGTATTTGAAAAGCAGGTGCATCGGCATATATAGCATAACGCTATATGTGCCTTGGTGCACCTGCCTTTTTCATGCCTGCCTGAAGCAGCCATTTCTGATCAATTTTCTTAAGATCTTCACCGAATCTGACATGCAGCCGAACGGAGCCTTCGAGCTGCTCGATATGTTCAATGGTGCCCTTGCCAAACTTTGGATGATTGACATCGTCATTGATATTAAATTTTACAGTACTGTTTTTCTTTTTGCGGTATTCCTGCTCGCGTGAATATGTGTCGCGGATAGGAATACTCTTGTCAGTAATTTTCTTTTTGAGAACCTTATCATAATCGTGCTTAATAAGTCCTTCACCGGCTTTGTAGTAAGGAGTGGGAGCTGCTCCGATAAGTGAGCAGCAATATTTCCACGCACTTCCGTGGATGCCGGGCTGCCAGTTGTACTTGTCCGGTATATCCATATTATATTGCATATAGTGGGCATATTCGTGCTTATATAAATCCATCCTGTCATCCTTTGACAAGGGCTTTGTCACACAGTAGCCGATGAAAAGCAGCGAAAAATGAAATTCTTCTTCATCCTGCCCAAAGCCCGGAGTGTATGCACCGAGCCTGTCCGTATCAAAGCCAAATGTGATAGGAACCCTTGCACCGTTAAGCCCAAGCTGTCTGTCGAGCTTCTGGTAGAGAAAGCGGATTTCCGCGAGATGTATTTTTGTTTCGTTTTCGAGTAGTTGTCGTAAATTGTTGTCTATGTTCATAAGTATATTTCTCTAAAAAATCAGTTTGTTTTCAACACAGTAATGATATATTCCGTCATTCTCAACTGATTGGCACACAAAATCAGCCTTAGCCTTGACTTCGTCCTTTGCATTGCCCATGGCAACACCAATGCCTACGGCCTCAAGCATTTCAATATCGTTATGTCCGTCACCGAAAGCAATTGCTTCATCCTTTGAGAAGCCATAATGCCTAAGCACTGCAGCAACAGCATTGCCTTTGCCACTGTTAAGCGGAATAATATCAACGGCCTTATCCCACCATGCAGTTATCTGTGAGTGGGGCGCGCCGGATAGAATCTGTGAGTGCTCATCTTTTTTGCAGGAGCACATAATCTGATATATATCAGTCCTGCTTATCTCGTCAAAATTGTCAGCAATTTTAAGCTTTTCACTGCCGAAGGCAAAGTACTGCTCTAAATCAGGGTCGGTACCGTTTGTGACAATCATATGCTCGTTGCTGATTGCAATGGCGCGGTTCATCTGCTTTAGATTGGAAATTATCTGATATTTGTCGTGCTCATTAATAGGATTTTTGAAGATGATATCATTGCCTTTGGTGACGAATGAGCCGTTAAAGGTGAGCAGGACATAAAAATCAATTCCATCAAAATGAGGCACACCTGTGTAGCTTCTTCCGGTAGCCATAACAAAGGATGATGCCATTTTGGTGGAGCTGCCTAAGTGCAGCAGCAGTGTTTGCTGATAATTCTTTATGTCCCAGCCGAAGCAGGGTGCCATCCACATCAAAGAATGCTATTTTAATCATAATTCACCTGCCTGTTTTAATGCTAGTTTAATGATATTTTCATTTATATAGAATCCGTTTGATTGAATTTTGGTTATTGCATTTTTTACAGAAGAAATAAAATGTTAAGTAAGTCTGCATTGCACAATGCAATTAATGGTGTTGAATTGACAATTACCCTACGCATTATTCATCTCCTCTATAAATTCTGCTTCATCATCAAAACTGAAGATAGATATATTATTATTGCCTAGATATTTGATGAAATCTTCCTCACTCATTCCGGCTATCTGTGCACAATATCCAATAGAAATATGGTTTTTTAAATAAAGCATTAGAGCAGTAGCTTTCTTGGCAAAAGCATTAGCTTCATCTTTGGTCATTTTGGTATCGTATAATACTTCATCTGGTATTTTTATTGCAATACTACACATATAAACACCTCTTTCTATTTATAATGAATCATTAATTATATCTCAGTTACATGATAACATAATAAGCGCAAGATTAAAAACATTTATTTAAATTTCTGTCACAACGTAAGGTACGTAAGCCGGGGACTGTCGGGGAGATACGCGCTTTAGCAGGAGCACATAGCGAAGAGACTTAGATACTGTAGAAATTATGCCAATGAAGTACAGAAACGCACCTGCATGGACGCAGGGGCGAGGAGAACCGCGCCATGGAAGGCGCGTTTCGACGGTTTCGTCGTGCATAGAAAACCTAAGAGCATAATTTCGTACAGAATCTTAGTCGCGAAGCGTAGCGAGGGCGAAAGTGCGTGTCTCCCCAACAGTCCCCGGCTTACGTACCGACCTGCGACTAATGCGCAAAAGTTGCGCATGAAAAGCGCGCACCTAATTCCTTGTTTGTGAAAAATGCTTGAAAACAAAAGTTAAAAAATGTCGAAATTGCACATTGACATAATTATAATACTGTAATATACTAAGTTCAGAACAAGCGGTTGCGCGAAAAACGCACCTAAGAAATAAATTAAATTACAAGCAAATGGAGGAAACAACGGATGGACAAATTTATTGTTAACATCATTCACCGCCCTGAGATGGTGCCTGAGTACTCAGCAACAGTGACAGGACAGGGAAAAGAAGAGGATATTGGAGATAAGAAGCTTATCACAGAGTCACTCGACATCTTCAAGACACAGCAGAGACTTGCACATGAGGCGGGACTCAAAACCACAATCCAGATGACATATGCTTCACTTTTTAATGATGAGGCAGTAGAGCTTGCAAAGCAGGATCACGAGAAATACGGTGATGAGATAGCACTTTCACTCCTTGGACTTCCATGTGAGGAGTTTAGAGAGAAGTATAAGACAAAGGATTTCTGTATCTGGATGTTCTCAATGGAGGACAAGAAAGCTATCGTAAATGATGTTTTCGAGAAATTCCATGACAGATTCGGTTTCTATCCTGAGTCAACAGGCTCATACTATATGGATGCAGACCTTACAAACTACATAAAAGAAAAATACCCAATGGTAAAATGTGCAGTTGCAACATGCTGGGAGGAGGGACCTAAGGCATACCACACATGTAACAACTCATGGTACACACTCTTCGACGGAGGCCCATGGGCACCATGGATTCCATCAAAGCAGAACACACATGCGCCAGCAGCAAATAAGGAAGAGGATAGCGGAATCGTAGCAATTCCACATCTCTCACGTGACCTTATTGCATGCTATGACGGAAACGGCTCAAACTTCGGAACACATCCACAGAACGTGCTTCGTGGAATGATTTATGATACAAAGACATGGGAGTATCCATATCTTTACAACCTCATCGACCAGTACAGAGACCTTGCAAAATACAATAACGGATATTCATATAACATGATGTTCGTAGGACCTGGCTGGATGAACAAGATGGGACGCTGGGAGCAGCCATATGAGCTTCTCTTAAAGTCATACACAGACGGCTGTAATTACTATGGCAAGTTAAAGAAAGAGGGTAAGCTCATCGACATGACAATGTCAGAGTTCGCTGATTACTTCAGAGAGAAGAAGGGTGTCAACGCAGGTAACTACAATGAGCCTGAGTGTGCACCATGGAGAGATATCCTTTACGGCTCAGACAAGCAGCTCTTCTGGTACTGTGACCCATACATGAGAGCATGCGTAAACATGGATCAGGGTGGAGCAATCGTAGACCTTCGTCCATACGTTGCAAAACTTGAGTGGCCTGTAGGAATCGGAACAAAGCATGTACAGGATGCATCTTATCCATTCCTTATTCAGGAGAAATACAGAGCAGGATACTTTACACACTATGCAGGAGCTGGAACAGTAAGAAGTGCCAAGCTTTCACACAACGGTGAGGAGGTTGACCTGTGTCTCTGTCCTACACACAGCCATTTTTCAGAGGAAGTTATTGATGGCAAGAAGACAAGAATCCTTACACTTGATCCTGTAGATATTGAGTTTTATGATGTTAAGCTTACTCTTCAGACAAAGGAATACTTTGAGGAGGGCTCATCAAACATCAAGATTGAGCGTAATATCCTTAGCATGAGTGATCCAGATGCAGAGGTTTATCTCGATGAGTACATCACAGCATGCTATGGAACAACAGAGTATCCTGAGGATATGACAGGCATCACACTTACATGTGAGGGAGAAAACCCACAGAGCATCAATTATGAGTACAAGTGTCGTGATGCAAAGCTTGACGGAGCAACTGCAGTAAGCGCAGTAATTCCTGCAATTCAGACAAAGGTTTCACTCACACCATCTGCAAAGGCAGAGGGATACATTGAGGAAGGATATGCATTCTCTCCAATGTTCAAGCTTGGTTACAAGAAACAGATTAAAGACAAGGAGGTATTTGCAACATGGCTCAACTTGGAAAAGGCAAATTAAACTACAGATGTCCTATATGTTTTATGAGGGATCTTGATATTGATATGTTCTATAATAAGGAAACAGGTATTTATAGCTGCATCCGCTGTCAGTTCAGAGGTACAGAGGAAGAGGTACTTCAGGGCAACGAGGATGTCCGCAAGAAGTACAAGGCTATGTACAAGAGATTCGACAAGTTCGATTTTGATTAAAGTAGTGATTAGTACGCTGCTGCTATAATAGCAGCAGCGTATTTTGCATTTCGCTACAAAGGAGAGTATATATGGCGAAAAGAAAAAAAGACACGATGGAATTCAGATTTTATGAGCTGCCACAGGGAGAATCTGCACTTGTGCTGTGTGGAGAATCATGGAAGAGAGTGTATGGTCATGATGAATTACACCTGCATTTCCATAATCTGCTTGAAATCGGCATCTGCCGCGAGGGAGATGGAAATATGTATCTGGATGAGGATATTTACCAGTATCATGACGGCGATATCACATTTATACCTGAGAATTTTCCGCATGTTACAGTCAGCTATGGTGAGGTGGTAAATTTCTGGGAGTATATTTTCATTGACCTGCGCTCTGTGATAGAAGAAATGTTTCCAAACAATGCGGCATTCCAGAATGATGCAGTTTCGACCATCTCAAAAAAAGCATTTATGACCAATGTATACCAAAGCCCGGTTGTGGCCGGATATATAAATTCCATCATTAGGGAAACTAATGAGCACAAGGAATATTCCCAGAGAACAATAAAGCTTCTTGTGCAGGGAATTGTAATTGAATTGCTGCGCAAGTATGATGAGCTGCCGGAGGAAGATAATGATGTCGTAAAGGGCACTAATATGTCACAGATAGCCACGGCGCTTGACTATATGAATAAGCATTACAGTGAAACAATAAAGGCAGGGGAGCTTTCGTCACTGTGCAATATGAGTGAGACTCATTTCAGGAGACTGTTTGAATCATATATCAATATGCCGCCTATGGAGTATCTGAATCTGATAAGAGTGCAGAAGGCATGCGAGCTTATAGAAAAAGACAAATGAGCCGATGGAGCTTATTGCAACAAAAATGTGGATTTACAACTCAGTCTAACTTTTAACCGTAATTTCCGCAAATTTTTGAACACTTCGCCATATCAGTGGAAGATAAATCCTGAAAATTATGAGCATAAACTGTTGAATTTTAGGATATCTGCACTAAAGGGATGGTAGAAAATACATGTTTTCGTGTAATTTTGTACATTTATGTTTGAATATGCATATAATTGTGTGGAATTTGTTAACACAGAAACAACGTATATGGTTATAATGACTATGTAATCAAGAAACGGACAAATATTCGTAGTCAAAATGCCCAATTAAAATAATATGATTATGAATGAATTGTAAACGTAGTATTGCAGAAACATCATTTTTATTAGGGAGGAAGAAAAATGAAAAAGAAAGTAGTTTCATTATTACTCGTAACAACAATGGTTGCCTCACTTGCAGCCGGATGTGGAGACTCATC
>ENA-OQJD01000053-OQJD01000053.1-human-gut-metagenome-genome-assembly--contig:-NODE-53-length-15917-cov-3.125712_pt1 | contig 15917 bp, 20 predicted proteins | sample MGYA00242596_ERZ504762 | MGnify/ENA primary metagenome ERZ504762 (study PRJEB26092, sample SAMD00036356) | human gut metagenome | host: Homo sapiens | study: EMG produced TPA metagenomics assembly of... | reverse complement strand
GTTTTGCTGTCGTACAATAGAATCGCCCCTGAAACCGGAACAATACCACCCATAGTGTCATATTCCATTATTATTAGAAGAAAATCATCAACTGTGTAATATTACAAAATCTCCTAAATTTTTGTTAGGAAATCTCTTTTGGTTCATTCGCTTACTTTCCGCAACCATTCCACCATGATTATTTGGTTTTTACTTCAACAAATACAAGCGGAAGTCCATTTACAAACAATGTAATATCAGGTCTAAATTCATCTTGGTCACGCTTACAAGTGAACTCAGCGGTAAAATGATATGTATTATTTTTTGGATTTTCAAAATCCACCAATCTAACAGGCGAAACAGACGATAAACGCTCGTAAAAACTGCGTCCTATATCATCATTATCTAATTCCTGCCTAATAGTTTTCAATGTCTGTTCCGCTTCTCCTGCGTGGGTAGGATTAAGCCGTGTGAACTGCTCCTTGAAAACGTTAATTAAGATATTGGTATCAGGGTCATATACTGTGCCTGCCATATCTTCAGTTATTTTCCCAAAATAGGTATAACCAAGGCGTGTCAAATGAACCATTGCTGGCATTTGAACACGGGTTGCCTCGTTAAACATATTTTTCTTACCACTTGCCGCCATCTTCAGACCTCCTCATATCATTCGTCTAATATGACTTCACATACATCGCCAATATCACAATGAAATACTTTGCAAATTCTCATAAGCACATCAAGGGATACTGTTTCATTCTTATTTAATTTTGTTGCAACAGACGATGAAATTTCCGCAGCACGCATTAAATCTTGTCTTTTCATTTGATTATCAATCATAAGTTTTTGAAGTTTGTTGTAGCTTATTCTCATCTGTAACGCTCCTTCGTATTCTCCGTTCCTTTTGGTTACAGTTACTCATTTGACATTATACTATGAATAATCTATTTTTTCAAGATATAGAGATTTATTCGCAACTTCTACCCATCAAGGTGTCACTTTTTATAAACACCTAATACAGCTCTTTTAAAGAATAATAAAAAAGAGATGCCGAAGCACCTCAATTATACATTCTATTATTAACATTCAATGCTATCATTGCTATGACCTTTTCTATCGGCGGCTCTTTTCCGTCCGGTGCAACTGCTTTCCAAAAAGCTATTGCTTCTGGTTCAGCACTTTTCATTGCTTCCCGAATGGCAAACTGCATTTCCTCTTTTACTGCTTTTTCGGTTGTTCCATTTTCTTTTGCTATTTGTCTGAAAATGTCGTTCATTTCTACTTCCTCCTATATCTATTAGTATGTGTCTATCACTGACAGTTGTTGTTATAGCATATTCTCTCTGTCGAAGTCCCGAAAAATTTGTCGATAGCAGAAATTTTTTTATACTGAAAAAAAAGAAAGCTCGTCGATTAGGACGAACTTCTGTGTTTTATGGAAGTATTTGCTTTGATTGCTTTACAAGTGTATCTATGACTTCATAAATTCTGTTTCTATCTTCAGGAGCAAGCTTTTCAAGCTTCTCATTCAGCATAGAGTTCTTGACTGTATATCCCGTTTCCAGAACATCTGTAAGAACCATATCCGATGATACACCTAAAGCATTTACTATCTTTATGAAAGTTTCGAGTGACGGAATTTTCTCTCCACGCTCAACCATACCAATATAATTTGTTGTCAAATCTGTTTTCTCAGCCAAATCTTCTTGGCGTAATTTCCTCGCAAGTCGGAACTTTCTTATATTCTTGCCGATTGTATCGAGCTTCATCACATCACCTCCCTTAGTGTGTTTTCATAACTGACAGTATAGGTCAAATAGATTTCAAATCACACGCACCAAAAAGGAAGTTAAACCAACTAATAGTGATGATTTCCAACTATTTTTATGTTATACTGTAAAAGTAGTAATTCACGATTGTTAATGGCGAAAGATAAATCACAACCCAAGAGCCAAATTAAACAATCTCCATAGAATAAACTTAGGGGAAAAAAGGAATGGACGAACAAAAGATAATATTCAGTAATCGGTTTGAAAAAGAGAAATTTGAGGATTACAAAACAGATTGGGAAACTGACAGCTCAATCACTCCCGACTTTTCAGAAGCTAATGATTTTTTGAAATTTATACAGAAGAACCGTAGAAGTGTTCCAAGTAAAGAGCGAATTGCTGACAAAGATAAATTCATCAAGACCGTTTACGAGCTATCCAATAGCTTTGAAATTGACGCTGACCTGATAGAATTTGCCGAGGGATATATCGCCAACATCTATGTAGATTATGCCTGCTACACTGGATATATCAAGAAGCTATTAGCAATTCTTTTTATCCTTGCCGATGATATTTCCTTTTTAGACGGCAGTAAGGAAAATGCCGATATGCTTTTCAGTTTTACTTATCACACACATCATATTTTCCTGAATAACAGAGAAACAACCGATTTCTCATAATGTACCCGATGGCTACTCAACTGAGCAGCCATCTTTCGATTTTCCAGACACCGTCTGGAATTTTTAATACGCCGGAATACCATATCCATAGATATTGTTGCTTCCGACTGCGTACTGTCTTTGCTTGCAGGCATCACCTGAGTTGCCCTCTACGGTATAAACTATGCCATTCTCACACTTCTCTACGATACCAACGTGGTCTGTTGTACCGTCGCCTTCCCAATCAAAGAAGATAATATCTCCTGCCTTTGGTTCATAAGTGCGGTTTTGCCATTTTCCATTTGACTTAAACCAATTTGCACCGTCCACACAACCTGCAAATTTCGGAACAAGTCCGCTTTCAATATAACCGCACTGGTCAGCACACCAAGATACAAAGCAGGCACACCATTCCACACGACTGTCAAAACCGTACCAACTCCAGTAAGGTTGTCCGCCCTGATTGCCTACCTGCGTCAAGGCAACCTCAACAATCGCCTGATTACCTCCGGCAGTAAAGGCTCGTCCATACGGATAGTACCTCAGAACGTGAGCCGGATATTGGGTATCTCCATAACTGTCCCAACCAAGCCTTTGTGCCTGCTGAGTGGAAAACTCCACTGCATTGGCATAAGAATAACCGCCGTACTTTGATTTTGCCCAAGAGATATATCCGTTACCAAAGTTGTAGCCTTGCAAAGCAAGTTTAATATGCTCCATATCTATCGGACTTTCCACCTCTGCCGAAATAAGAGCCGCTTTCAATTCCTGAACTCCACACTGGATAGAATATTCAGGGTCTTTAATTCCATTAGGTTCGTGCGGATACCTCGTATTGAAACTTCCCTCTGCTGCCTGCATAGGGTCAAGTCCTCTGCCGCCGCTTTCTTGCATCATAACCGCCTTGATAAGTTCTACATACTCAGGAATGCCGTACTCTTTGGCATATTTCTGTATGATAGGTTCATAGGCTTCTACCTCTGCACTTACCGGAGTATAGGAATTACTGTCACTTCCTCCTCCAAACATTGCTACGGCAGCACCAAACAACACGACAATCATAATAATTAACACCGCTATCCATCCGCCTGCTGCGATTGCTGCTACAAGTGCTTTTGTCCCTGCAATAATCGCTTTGACTGTCGCAACAGTAGCTTTTTGCTGTGGCTTTAACGGTATCTGCTGTAGCTTTCGCCGCTTTCTTTGCCGTCTGAGCCGCTTTCTGTGTTGCTTTGGCTGTTGTTTTTGCTGTTTTCTGTGCTATAATGGCAGCTTCTTTTGTGGTCTTAATAGAAGTCTTTGCCGTTTGTTCTGCGGTCTTGACCGACCTTTGAACAGTATTGGTTGCACCTTTCGATACAGTCTTGACTGTCGTATTTCCTGCCGACCTTGCAGACTGTTTAATGTTTTCTCCGTACGCTCCAGAGTTCGGATGCTCTGTTTTCCGACAGGATTGACCGATTGTTTTTGAAGCTGCTTCTCTGCACGCTTGGTCTTGAAATTTTCAATTCCCGTTTTGGCTTTCTGATAATTTTGTCTTGTCTCACGCACACCCCATCTGCCGACTTTATCCGCACGGTATGCCGTTTCGTGAACAATCCTATCCGTTGCCGCTTCGATTTTATCGGAAGCATATTCCTCTGCGGAATTCTCCGAAGCATTCGTGGAATGTTCTGCCTTATCTTTCGTCATCACATAGGCTTTCTTCATTCGCTCCGTAGCAACTGCTGCCTTATTTATGGTCTTGATTGTACCTTTGCTTGTATCTCTTGTTTTTATATCAGCCATCGGTTTCCTCCTTTCTCGAAAAATAATAGAGAGTGGGGTTTAATCCACTCTCTTAGCGACAACAACAAGCCTGCCATTGTTTCTTGAATATTCACAAGTAGAAAGAGAAATCAGCTTGTCGCCATACTCTGCCGATACTCCGGTATCATACAGAGAAAGTTCCTTGCACTTAGCAACATACGCATCAAACTCTGCCTCATTTTCTGTGTCCGTAAACTCATAATACTTAAAGCTGTCGGAGCTGTTTGTATAAACAACCGTCTTAAAGACTGCAATCACTTCATACTGGTGTCTGTCCGTCAGTGTGTCAAAGGTAATAGTCTTATGACCTTCCCAAAAGCTCTTGTTTCTGTACTTCATCAGTCCCGTAAACATCGAGCCGTCATTCATATGGTGTCCGTATATAATGATGTTGTCTGAAGGTTTCTGCACATCACAATTTTCCTGCACATATGGACAGCCATAAGCGGAATAGGTCTTATCAAACTTGTGCTTCAGGTAGAAGTTCGGCTCATTTACAGACTGCACGACCGGATAGTTGATATTGGTATCCTCAACCTTTATCCAACCCACCATATCCTCATTCTGCCGATAGAGTTCAAGATATTCCGCAAGATAGTCCTTATCTTCCGAAAACGTCACTCCCTCATTTTCCTTTGGTGGCTCGTCCTCCACAATCTCCGCAAGGTTATCATAGACTTCATTCTGCTTGGCAGAGTCAATGTGATTACGGATAATAAAGAAGGTGCTTACAGACAACACTACCGTAAACACCATCGCAATAATAATATAGATTTTTCTGCTCATTTTCTCTTACCTTTCCATATCATTTCTCTTAGGTGGAGTCAAATCTCTGCAATACTCCGGATACCTCAACTTGATACCCTCCATAAAATACGGAGCATATCCGCAACAGAACAGTTCCTCCGGTGTATAGAGATTTTCCCTGCCTTCTTCCGTAAATCCATTCCAGAGATTAAAGGCAAGGTGGCAGACCTTGACTGTGCCACTTGTCTGCCAACCGCCGTGCATACCTTCCGGTATGATGCAATCCCTCTTAAAATCAAACATTTTTCCGATGTTCATTCTTGTTTCTTCTGAAATACCCATCACATAGAAAAATGCTCTGTGATAGCAGTCGTTGACTTTGCACTTATCCAGATTTTCCAATACAAAATCTCTGTGTGCAGCATTGCGAAATTGAATCTTAGACATTGTAAATCCCTCCTTATGCTTCGCCTGGTTTGGTTGTCATCAGTTTATAAAGTTTCGTGTTCTTAGGGAATTTGTTTGCAAACGGTACAAGCGAACTTCCCACCTTGATAAGTCCGTGTCCTGCTTCCACATTCGTGATATAGGACATCTGGAGGTCAGAAATATTCAGAAGTTTTGCAAGCTCAAGCCTGTCTGTGGAAGCCTGATTCAGCATAATGATGAACTCTGAGTTTGCAAGCATTGTTCTCGCTGTGTGGCTCTGCAAAAGGTCATCGACATTCTGAGTGATTCCACTTGCGTATGCACCGTATTTTCTCACACGCTTCCACAAGGTAAAGAGGAAGTTTGCAGAGTATTCGTGCTGGAACAGAAGATAAATCTCATCAATGAAGATAAAGGTGTTCTTACCCTTTGCACGGTTCTGTGTGATACGGTTCAGGATAGAGTCAAGGACAACAAGCATACCAATCGGCATAAGCTGTTTACCCAAATCAAGAATGTCATAGCAGATAAGGCGATTATTGGTATCCACATTCGTCTGCTTTGCAAAGGTATTCAGAGAACCGTGTGTGAAAAGTTCAATGGCAAGTGCCAGTTCCTTTGCTTCCGGTTCGTCCTGCTGCAAAAGTTCTGCCCTGAAATCCTGCAAGGTCGGTATATGTCCCTGATAGTCATTCTGCTGATAACTGCGATACACGCTTGCCGTGCAACGGTCAATGATAGACTTCTGCTTCGCTCCGAGATTTGTTCCTCCGATAAGCTGTTCACAAAGGGACATAATAAACTCGGATTTCAAAATGACAGGGTTTGCACCGTCGCCGTAATCCTTATTCATATCCATTGCATTGATGTGATTGTCGGAAGTAGCAGAAATATTGATTACCTCTCCGCCCATTGCATTGACAAGCTGTGAATACTCTCGCTCAGGGTCGATGATGATAATATCTGCGTCTGAAGAAAGCACCTGATTGATGATTTCTCCCTTTGCCGCAAATGACTTACCGCCACCAGATACACCGAGAATAAAGGAGTTACCATTCAAAAGCTGCTTACGGTCTGCGATAATCATATTTTTGCTGATAACATTCTGACCGTAATAGATACCGTTCTCGTGGAAAATATCCTGCACCCTGAATGGGATAAATACCGAAAGGCTCTCTGTTGTAAGTGTTCTGAACGCATCAATCTTTCTTGTTCCAAACGGCATTACCGTATTGAGTCCATCTACCTGCTGAAATCTCAGTGTTGCAAACTGGCAAAGATGTTTTCTTGCCGTGGTAAGCAATGCTTCCGTATCATTCTCAAGCTGTTCCTTACTGTCTGCCGTAATAACCATTGTGATAACAGCGAACATCATTCTCTGGTCACGGGTCGTAAGGTCATCGAGGAACTCTTTCATTTCTTTCTTCTGCTGCTCCATATCATACGGAACAGTTGCAGAGAAGTTGTTATTGGCATTCTGCCTACGCTGCCAGTTTGTAATATTGGTTTCCACACCAAGCAGACGGTTCTCTGCTTCCTTTACTGCTTCATCAGTCGGAACGGGAACAATATCAATGGACATCATCAGATTTCTGTTCATATCCGTAAGTTCTGCTACCATACTGTCTTTGATATAGGACGCATATTCACGAAGAAAAAGGACTCTTCCATAACGGTTTCCCATCTTGAAATAGTCCTTTTCAAATTCCATTGTGTCGGGGCAGATATAATCCTTAAAATCGTGTCCCTTTTTTCTTGTTTCCTTAATATCAAAGTGGAAAGAGCTTTCTTCTCCCACACGATAGAAGTCGTGGAAAATACGAAGTCTTTCGTCTGTTTCCAGTTCCACACACTTACTTCCAAGCCTGCCGAAGTGAGCAATCAAATCTGCACCGACACGGGACAAAATAAGTTCTTGCGTCCTCCACACTCTTTTTGTTGATGGAAATGGTAATATACTTATCCTGAACAATGGAGTTTGCACCCGTTGCCTTATCAAGAAGCATTTTGTTGTATTCCTCTCGATACTCGTCCAGATTATCTCCGGTTGTCGGAATAAGGATTGTCTGCTCAAAATCCAGTCTGTTGAGCCGACGGTTATTGATTGTGATTTTTGTCGTTGCACCACTATCAAGGGAGTTCAGAAGTTCGGAATATTCAAGGAACATCGCTTCCTTATCCTCACGACTTGCCACTGCATAGTTAATATCCGTAAAGCGGTAGGTCTTTGAATATTTATCCTTTCCCACTTTGAAAATGCCATCATCAAAGATAGCTGCCACGGGAATCACGTCCTGCACCCCTTTCGGTACAACAAATTTTTCTTTATCCTGCTTAAACAGGTTCGTAAGAGTCTTAATCATTTGACTTCAATACCTCCTTCTGTTTCTGTTCAATGCTTGGCTTCATCAGTTCGTAATACACATTGGTGGAGTGAAATACCAGCTTCTTCGGCATCAAAAACTCCGACTTTATCCACGCATAGATTGCTTTCTCTGCGGTCATACCGTTGTACTTCACAAAACCAAGTGCCGCAAACGGAGCAGCACCCAAAATGCACACCCACGATACGGTTTCCGTGCCAACATACGGTTTGAGCAAAAATAACAGTCCTACTGCAACGCCACAAGCGAGAACAGAAAAAAATGAACTGTCTGAGCGACAGTCCAAAAAAACATTGACTCTGTATAATTTCTGATTTCTCGGTTAATTTTTACTTCCATATCTGTTTCCTTTCCTGCGATTTCGGTCTTTCTCCCTCACGCATTTATCATTCAGGCAAAAGACTTTGCCCTTCCGTTTACCGCCATAGTAAACACATTTCTTACAATCTCTTTGGTTCATCTCAAAATCTCTCCTTAAAGTCCCATCATCTCTCGGATAATACGGTCAGACATTTTCACTGCACCGACAAGAACAAGCATATTAAATACCAGTTCCCGATATATGCCCAAACCTGCGTAACTGCTGCTGCATCAGGATTCACTACTGGCGGCGATGAAGCAAATACAGAGAAAATAATACAAGCAAGTACAATGACTGCCCCTTCAAGCAGAACTGCACAATAGCTCTTGATAAAACTCTTGCCGACATTCTGTGTCGGTTCTCCTGCAAATGTGGAAAGCGGTATCGGTGCAAGTGCTGTGTACATATAAAGTTTGAAAAATCTTCCGTACACCGTCATTATCAGAATGAACGAAAGCACTGTGATAAATAATCCCCCAATAAGCGTTACCGCCCACAATGGAATACTCTCGAAAAATCCGCAATCCTCTATGGTCGTTACCATCTCTGCGGGCAAGGTCGTCTGTTCCGGAGTTCCAAATCCGGCAGCATTCATAATGGTTGAAATTGTCCCTTGCACGATATTAAATAGTGCAAGCATAAGCTCCATTCCGTATGTGATAACACCTTTCGCCAATGCAAAACGAACAAAGAGTTTTAAAGCGTGTTCCGGTTTCTTCACATCTGTAAAACTTCCGCAGGTCTTTACCATACCTATCACAAAAAACAATACAAGTAAGGCAAGCCCGATAGCCTGAACCGCACCATTGATGTCAACGATAACCTTCCAGATATTCCCGCCCTTAAAGTTCTGCGGTGTAGTTGTGATGAGCGTCCATATTTCCGACAGTTTTTCATTCCAAGTTTCAAGGGCATTTTCAAGATTTTGAACTACCCAGTTATCACTCATTCAAAGCACCTCCTTACAATTAAGAGGTGTACCTTAACTTGGCACACCCCTCGATAACTGTGTAACTCTTATCTTAGCCTGTGATAAGAGTAAGGATTTCTTTCGCAAAAGTGATAATGACACCACCCGCAAGAGTCAGGAAGCCATTAGCTCTCTGAGAAGGGTCGTGAGATTTGAGTGAAAGACCGACCTGCACGATACCAAAGCCAAGCAAAATCATACCGATGGCACGGATAAGTCCGAAGATAAAATCGGACAGATTATTGACTACGGTAAGCGGGTCATTCGCTGCAAATGCAGTCGTTGTCATTCCAAGTGCCAACGCACCGACAATGACCATTGTGCAGTAAGCACGGAAGCCTTTCTTAACCTTTCCGGTCATAGGCAGTTTCTTTGTTTCCTGAGTATCAGTTGCTTTTTTCTTAAAAATAGTCATAGTTGAATACCTCCAAAATTTAATTTGTTTGATTGTTTATGAACAGAGCTTCCATCTCCTCATCGGAAAGAAGTTCCCAGTTCGTTTCTTCCATTTCCTTTTCAGGAAGTGTTGCAGGGTCAATGTCCCAAATAGCAATCGAAGCAATATCTTTTGTGACTTCTCCGTGCTTATAAGGACTCGCCTTTCCGTCTGTGGTAAGTGCCACATTCGGGTGTTTCATAATGTCATATTTGAAATCCATAATGGGTCTTTCCCCACGGATAAACAAAATAGCGTACTGATTATCGAGCATACGCACCTCATCAGGGGTAAGTAACTCTCTGCCGCTAATCTGATAGTTGGTGGAATAGTTACCGCTTCTTCCGGTACTCTTGCCGAACGTGTTGGTATCAATGGTTTCCTTGCCCAACAGCTCCGACACATATTTATGGGTTGACTGCTCATTTCCACCGAGGTAAAGAAATTCATCGCAGTTACCCACAATGCTCTCCCACTGTTTTTCAAACAAGGCTTTAAGCTGTGCCAAGTTCTGTAAGATGATGCTTACCGATACACCACGGGAACGCATAACCGACAGTATCTTGTCGAAGTCGTCCGGCAGTGAAACATTGGCAAATTCGTCCATCATAAAATGAACAGGCATCGGCAAACAACCGCCGTGGATATGGTCGGCTGCATAAAACAACTGCTGAAAGAGCTGTGTGTAAAGAATGGATACCAAGAAGTTGAAACTGGAGTCGTTATCCGGTATCAGTGCAAACAGAGCCACCTTTTTCTCTCCGAGTGACTGCAAATCCAGTTCATCGGCAGAAGTAAGAGCAGCAAGACTCTCCAAGTTGAACTTTTCAAGCCTTGCTGCAAGGGTTATCTGTATGGATTTTAATGTTTTGGAAGAACCGGAATGATAAGAGTGGTAATACTTCAAAGCAATGTGGTCAGGATTATCTATCATCAAATCTGAAAACAGATTATCAAGCGGAGAAGGACTTGGGTCGTCCTCGTCCTCAATCGCCCCGGCTCTGAGCATTTCCATTACCATTGCAAAATTCTGTTCTTCCGGCGGTGCTTCATAATGCAGATAAAATACAAGTGCAAGCAGAAGCATTGACGCTGCCGTATCCCAAAACGGGTCATTGCTCTGTGAACCTTTCGGAGTGGTACTCTTAAAAAGATTGGTCACGAGCTTCTGCACATCATTATCATTCTGTAAATAAACAAATGGATTGTAACAATGGCTTTTCTCCATTGAAATCAAATCAAGCACACGCACTTCGTAACCTTTCTTCTCAAGAAGATGTCCCGTATCTCGCAGGATTTCCCCTTTCGGGTCTAATATCACATAGCTGTTTCTTGCAGCATTCATAATATTAGGCTTTGCAAAAAACCTCGTCTTACCTGCACCGGAGCCACCGCACACAAGCGTATTCAGATTTCGTCTGTGCTTCTTGGCATTAAGTCCAATGCACACATTCTGAGTCATCAGCTTATTTTCTGATAGTGGCTTTTGTCGGTACTTTTTATCAATGGCTCTGACATTGCCCCATTTGGCAGAACCGTGTTCTTCTCGTCTGCGGTAATTCTTTCTTGTCGAAAAGTAAATCCCGATACCCATTCCATAGCATAAAAGCAAAATGAGGACAGTTTTTAAGCTGTCCCCACATAATTTTATGGAAAATGGATTATCAAAAAGTGTCGCAAGATTGGCTGCTATCTCCGGCAATCCTCCGCTTATGGAAGGTGCAATCAGAAGTGCCAGCCATATGACCGGAACGATACCGACAATGGATAAAATAATGGCAGTCTGCCTGTCATTATCTCGCTTCATCTGAGCGTTTCCTTTCAATCACTTTGAACTTTTTCTAATGGGGCATTTCCGACTTTTACAAGCAGGTCATCTACTGCGTCTGCGGACTTGCCTTCCTCCATCAACTTTGTTTTCTCATCGTTTAAGGAGCGAATGACAACACCGTGTTCATAATCGTCCAAAGCAATGTGGTAGAGTTTTTCTTTTTCCATATCTGCCCTCCGTTATCTCTCATAGTCCTTTGAACGCTCCTGCTTCTTGCGGAACATTTCATCAGAGATATGATTGTGAATTTCTGCCATTGCATTTCGTGTCTTGGAAAGCTCCGCACGGATTTCTTTCGGCTCTTTGGAAGCCAGTCCCTCCGGAATACGGTTAATTGCAAAATTCTGTATATCTACGCCATACTTCTTGCAAATCATATATCCGATACACACTGCCTGAAATCCCATATCCCTGCGGCTGTAACTTTCGCTGTTGATGGAAAGCTGTGCGTGTCCGAGTTCCTGAGCGACACACTGAGCAACTGCTACGCTGTCGCCCACATTACGCTTCACATACAAGGTCTGCTTTTCATTATTATAGAAAGCTGCCATATTCGGATACGGAAGTTCATCGGTTGCCGCAACCTCCACCGGAGATACATCAAGCATTGTCGTGATAAGTGCTTTCGGGTCACGGTTTGCTGATACTGCCGGAGCTTTTCTTCCATTTGTCTGCGTAACATCAAATACCTTTTTGACATTGTAGGAAATACCCGAAGAACCATCTGCTCTTGTGTATTCCACTGGTTCAAGAATAGAAATACTCTTTGCCCCTTTGGTAATCTTCACATTGTCCTTACCCCAATCATCAAAATCTTTAAGCTGTGTCGCCTGCGGATACTGACTGTAAATAAGGAGAGCATTTGCTGCGGAATATCTGTCCATTCGACTCTGCGTATCAAGAAAGCTCTTGAACTTCTCAGGGTCATTCACAATCTCACGGGCAGCGTCATCAATCATCTGATAGACTTTTTCTTTTTCTGCTCGCTTCTTTTCTGCATACTCCTCTTTGGATAATCTCGGCTGATTACCGCCAGCCTTTGCGGGTTTGAAATCATTTGTCATAGTGAATTACCTCTCTTTTGTTTTGGGTTTCTTCTTCGGCTGACGGTGTACCGTCTGACCGTTTTTCTGCTGTGGCTTCTTACCGTCTTTCTTAACCTCCGGCTCTTTACGCTCTGCTTCTTTTTGCTGTTTTGCCTGTGCCTTGTAACGGTCAAGTTTCTCTTTGACCGATGGCTTTTCCACTGGCTTTGCAACACCCTTATCAGATTGCGTTTCTACCGGCTCTGAGTTTTGCCTTGACAGAGGGCTTTTGTCTGTTTTGGCGACTGAGGGGTTTGCGTTTGCTCGCTCCTCTTTCTGCATTGGATTTCTGACTGCTTCTTCCATAATGATTTCACTCTTGGATTTGGTCGGCTTTTCTTTCTCAACCGCTTCACGGTCTGCGATAGCCTTCTCTGCTTCACTGACAATCGAAGCCTTATCCACCTTGCCAAGTTCAAATCTTTCAACGATACGCTGAATTTTAGAAGCGTCCTCTGCTCTTGCAATAATATCTACCGGAGCGTTCTCTCCCTTTGTGTTCTTATCTCTGAGGACACAATAAAGAACGCCATAGCGTTTTGCCTGTTCGGTAAACTTCTTCAAATCCTTTTGCGGAATGGAAAAGACTTTCAGCTCCTTGCCTGACTTAATCATATTGGTAAGCCTTGCTTTGCCCTTCGTCTTTTGTTCCTGCTTCAGAACCGATACCAAAAGCAATGCGATATTCTTCGCCGCCGAACCGCTTAATCTTGCAGCAACTTCAAATCCTTCAAGCGAAAGCCTAACGACCTGCTCTGCTGCGTCACCACCGTTGTTCATAGCGTGATTTCTCCTTTCTCTGCTGTTTTTGTTCCTCTGTTTCGATATGCTCAAGGTTTTCTTCCATAACCTTTGACCTCTCCGCAATATCCTCGCAGAGTTTTACTTCCCGTCGGAGTTTTTTCAATTCTCCATTGATAGAAGCGATTTCATCTTTTGCCGCCTGAAGCTGACCATCATCAATATTTGTTCTTATCTTTTTTCGGAGATGTGTTCTTCCGGCAAGCAGATTTTTCATCTGCTCCTCTAAGGAAGTCTTATATGAAAAAAGCTGTTCGTCCGTGGAAATATTTTCTCGTCCGAGCAGCCTTACTTCATCAGTAATCTTATCGAGTTTCATCAAATCATCTTTCAAAAGATAATGAAGCCTTGCGTTATTCTGTTTCTTATACTTGGGCAGATAACCGAGTCTGTAACAGTAATACAGATACAGCCCATAAAGTCCGCCTTTCTTTTTCAGCTTCTGCCCTCTGGTCTGCATACGGTACTGTCTTGGTTTATAAGTCGCCCTCTGGAACGGTTCAATCTCTGCCCATCTGTCACGATTTTCTTTGATACGCTCTACAATCCGGTCATTGGTATAATCTGCTCCGAGATTTTTCAGTCGTATCGGCTTATCGTATCCCTTTGGAATGACCGTCCAGTATTTTCGGCTTGGACTTAGGTTATAGGCATATCCCATTTCCTTGAGAGCAAACTGAAATTCTTTCAGGGTCTTGCTGTGGTCGATAGCATAATCAATGGCTTCTTTTGCAACCGAGTAGCGTGTCGGCATACCTGCCTTTTCTTTCATCGTCAGATAATCCGACTGCTTACTGCGGTTCGGATTCGGGTCATAGTAAAGTCCGTACTTCTCACAAATTCTGTCTGCAACTTTTCGGAATTTGAACCACGCTTTTTCCTCTCCCCACAAATGTTTGCCATCGACAAAAGAAATAGAGTTGATGACAAAATGGCAATGCAGGTGCTTTGTGTTCAGGTGGGTTGTCACAACGACCTGAAATCTTTTACCCCACACTTCATTTGCAAATTCCATTCCGATTTTCTGTGCCATCTCAGGAGATATATCTGTTTCCTTGAAACTCAAATATCCGTGATAGGCTTGGATACCGTTTGTCTTTTGGTACTGTTCCTTAACCGTTATGAACTGGTCACGGGCAATCGCCACATTACAGTTGATACCCTCAACATAAAATTCTCGCTCTGTTTTTTCTTCATCCTTTGCATAAGCAATAACATCAGCAAGAGCCTGATACTGTTCCGGTGAAAACTCCCTTTTGATATTTGCAGAAGTCTTTTCGGGATTGGTTGCATAGTCAATGACCTGACCGAGCCTTTCTGTTACCGACCACAACTTTGTTACTGCCATTTCATTTCGCTCTGATTTGGACGAAGATATGTCCTCTCAATCTCTGACTGGAACTTATTCCACTTTGCAGCTTCATTCTTCAGCATAGGTGCGTCAATGAAACCAAGTGTATTCGCTTTGGCAGCAAGCTGATTGATGTTATTACCGATAGAGGAAAGTTCCCTCATCACATCATAGAAACGGTCATCGGGTTTCTCTTTCGGTTCGTAACCTCTGATAAGTAAACGGATAAGTCCTGCTTCGGAAAGACAAGCCTTCTTTGCCTTTGCTGCCAAATCCTGTGCTTCCTTGCGGTTAAAGCGTACAATCTTCTGAATGTTTCTCTTTCTCATAATCGGTATCTTCCTTTCTCTTTACTCTGCAATCTTTGTTAATCTGGAATAAGCACATCATCGTAACGCCAAGACAACTGCCGAGCAGTGTTCCGGCGGCAATAAGTAATAACTCTCTCAAATCAAGTTCTCCTTTCTCACGGGGTATTAGGGGCAACCCCTAACGAGCCTTTTACCGTTTGGGAAACTGTGTTTATCCAAATGGTCTGCTCGCTAAGAATAAACATCTCCTCCGGGTTGCCCCGTTCTCAGGCTACTATCTCTCATAATCCTTTGATTTCGGCTTAAAAGGTTCAGCCACGATATTGCCGCCCACATCCTTAGAAAAGCGTTCAGGATACTTGAACTGTTCCTTATACTTCTTCATCATATCGTCCGGCAAGCTCTGAAAGCTCTCACTCTCAGGCGGTGCATAACAGATAAAGAACTTGCCGCAGATAATATCAACCATCTCTTTCTTATCGTTGTCCTGCACATAAACAGCACGATTAAGCGGAAGTCCTCTCATCTTTCCTTCCTCATTACAGATGATTGCAACGTCATCATCAAAGGGCATATATTCCTCAATATCCCCTGCGACAACCTCCTGCATTGCTTCCAGAGTGTCGTCGATTACAATTTCCTTCGGGTACTTTTCCGGTTCTACCAAGAGAACTTTAATCTTTGTATCATTCATCGTTCTTCATTCCTTTCGTGTGTTTTTTTATTGTAAATTCCCATCCGCATACAAAGAAAATCGTTGAAGTCCTTACCTGCTTTTGGTGGTTCATCAACGATTTCATACTTATCCGGCAGAATGGTTTTTAAGGTCTGTGCTGCCTTTCTGCCCGCTATATCATTGTCAAAATGGATACGGATTTTCCTGACAGATGGATTACTGCCAAGATACTTTCCTAGTGCAATCGGTACTTTGTCTGTCCTCAATTTTCTTTGCCGGAGAATATACACCGGACAGCGAAACAAAGCTCATTTCTTTC
>ENA-OQJD01000049-OQJD01000049.1-human-gut-metagenome-genome-assembly--contig:-NODE-49-length-16326-cov-3.920365_pt1 | contig 16326 bp, 16 predicted proteins | sample MGYA00242596_ERZ504762 | MGnify/ENA primary metagenome ERZ504762 (study PRJEB26092, sample SAMD00036356) | human gut metagenome | host: Homo sapiens | study: EMG produced TPA metagenomics assembly of... | reverse complement strand
AATAGCTGGCTTAATTCTTTATCATCTTCTACAATCAATATTTGAAACACGTTTTCCTTCCTCCTTATTAAAACAGATACCTTGCCCATCCAAGCAGATGCTGTACCAAAAATATTTTTCTCTGACGCTTCTTTGTCAATTCAATTGGCTCTACATGATACGGATCACGATAGGTTCCATCTTCCAATACCTGTCGGGACACTCTTTCATATTCCACCATGCTCTCTTCCAACTGTTTATTAATATCTTTACTGCGAATTACAAGCATCAGTTCCGTATCCAGATATGCACTTCTCATGTCCATATTAAAGGAACCGATTACAGACAGATCATGCTTTTTCATTGTATATCACCTGATTCCTTTTCATTTCATACTTATACAATACAAAGTCAATCTCAATTTAACCTCAACAAAATTTATTTTTCATAAAAAAAATATGACAGGCTTCTTTTTAAAGAAACAGTCATATTTTTATTCTAATATATGAAGGAGCTTTTCTTACTCCGTTGTATTAATCACTATTTTATTTCTTCCATAAGCTGTCGGATTTTTCTCAATGTACACCGTGTAACTGCCAGGTCATCTTCTTGTATATTCGATATGATTTTTTTCATAAGCTTCTATCATTTTTTCTTTCTGACAATTACTTAATTCAATTGCCTTGTTCGTCAAAACAAGGTATGTTCTTTCTTTTTTTTCATCTAATTTCCAGATAATATATCCTTTATTTTCAAGACTTTTTACCATCTTAGATGTTTCTGGAATCGATAATTTCATGTATTCTGCCACTTCTGAAAGATATACTCCTTCATGACAGTCTGATTTTTCAACACATTCCTTTATACTATAAAGGAACAAATAATCTGTTCTTTCGACAAATTCAAATATACTTTCAACATTGATGCTCTTTAAAAAAAACTCCTCTGCACTGGTTCCTGCTCCCATATTATCGTTCCTCTCTTTCTATATATTCTTTTTTGCTGACTAGACTCTTATATGCCGGGCGAATGATCTTATCTGTAGTTATCAATTCTTCCAGGCGATGTGCACTCCAACCAGCAATTCTTGCTATCGCAAATAATGGCGTGTACAATTCTCTTGGAATATTCAACATGTCATACACAAAACCACTATAGAAATCTATATTAGGACTTACTTCTTTGAACATCTGACGCTGCTTTGCAATCAACTTAGGTGCAATCTTCTCAATATTGTTATAAAGGGTCATATCTTTCTCACGTCCTTTATCCCTTGCGAGTTGTTCTACAAAGCCTTTGAACACCCTTTCTCTCGGATCTGAAATAGAATATACAGCATGTCCCATTCCATAAATAAGTCCTTTCTGATCAAACGCCTCTTTCTTCAAAATCTTACTCAGATATGATGCAATTTCCTCTTCGTCTTCATAATCTTTCACATGACTTTTAATATCATCCATCATATTCATTACCATCAGATTTGCACCGCCATGTTTTTTTCCTTTTAAGGATGACATTGCTGCTGAAATAACAGAATAAGTATCTGAACCTGAAGATGTTACTACCCGTGTAGTGAATGTAGAATTGTTACCACCACCATGTTCCATATGTAACAATAATGCTATATCCAGTACTCTTGCTTCCAGTTCTGTGAATTTTGTATCTGGTCTTAATAGGCGCAGGAAATTTTCAGCAATAGATAAATCTTTTTCAGGTCTATGAATATACATACTTTCGTTTTTTCTATAATGACAATAAGCATGGTATGCATATACTGCTAACATAGGAAATGCTGCGATCAACTGCATACTCTGCCTTAGCACATTCGGAATTTCAAGACTTTCTTTCTCCTTATCGTAAGAGCCCAATGTAAGAATACTTCGAGTCATAGAACCCATAATATCTGATGTAGGTGCTTTCATAATGACATCTCTGGTAAAGTTAGTCGGTAGTTCCATACAATCAGATAGTCTTCCCTGAAATTCCATTAACTGTGTATCAGTTGGCAATTCTCCGAATAAAAGAAGATATGCTCCTTCTTCAAAGACAAACCTTTTTCCTTTACTTCCTGTTACTAAATCTTTTATATTATAACCACGATAAGATAACTCGCCATCACATGGACTCTTTACTCCATCACGATATTCAAAAGCTTTTATATCAGAAATATTTGTAAGCCCCGTCAACACACCTTGGCCTTTTTCATCTCGTAAGCCTCTTTTTACACCATACTCTGAATACAGATTCTTACTAATGCTATCATTTTGTTCACAAAAAATTGCTTGCTGTTTCATATAATTTTCCAAATTGCTCATTTGAATCGCTCCTTTCATTCTGTTACGAACTTACATACTATACTCAGATATTCTTGTTTCCAGAGCATTCAGCATTGTCTGTTCTTATTCTTATTCATTAGCAATACAATACAATGGAAAACTCAATTTAACCTCAACAAGGTTTGTTTTTTCATCCATGCAAAATCTTCTTTGTACAACAAACTGTTACCTATATTCATTTTGACCTCCTTTTCCCTGAACTAAAAAACGCCCAGACTAGATTTTTTGTAAATCTAATCTGAGCGATTTATATCTCTCAGTTCTGATTTCTCAGACAAGAAAACCAATTTTACAGATTTTGACAACCCTTTTCCTATATTACATAATACTTGAAAATACCGGGTGGAAATCATTACCTCTCATTTGGGTGGAAATTTTTAATTTTGGGTGGATGTCGATGATTTTTTGACCATATTTATTGTTTTATATGTTACTTCTCTATTAGTTCTGCAAACTTGAAGTTAGCGATTTCTTTTTCCGGTATTCTCTGTCCCACGGATTTCCTCATGATAGAAATAATCTACGATCACCGGATGTCCCTGCGGGACTCTGCCATAAGGCATTTCATTATCCACAAAGGCACAATCATACTTCTTAGCCATTTTCTCAGCTTTTACTTCAAGTGCTTCAAAGTAGCTGCGGTTATGCTTGTTATAGATCTCGTCGTAAAGTGGTACAAGATCAGGATATTTTCCGGCGATATAATCCATAATTGTCTTTTTGAAACCGCCTCGAAGATTGAGATTTTCGAGCCAGAACAGATCGCACTGATCCTTTACCCGCTCAAAGATTGCTTCAAAATCCGTGATACCGGGGAATACCGGGGATACGAAACAGACTGTACGGATACCTGCTTCATATACCTGCTTCATAGCAGAGATACGGCGCTCAATGCTCGAAGCAGAGTCCATATCGTTCTTGAAATTTTCATCTAGTGTGTTGATCGACCATGAAACGGTTACACGTCCAAGCTTCTTCAGCAGATCAATATCCCGTACCACAAGATCCGACTTTGTGCAGATCAGAATATCTGCGTCACTGCCGATCAGCTGCTCCAGAAGTTTTCTGGTATTCCCGAATTGCTCCTCCTGTGGATTGTAGCCATCTGTCACAGAACCGATGACCACCCGCTGTCCGGCATATTTCTTCGGATTTTTAATTTCCGGCCAATGCTTCACATCAAGGAAAGTGCCCCATTCCTCCTTGTGCCCGGTAAAGCGCTTCATAAAAGAAGCATAGCAATACTTGCAGGCATGTGTACAGCCCACATAGGGATTGACCGAGTAACCGCCTACCGGCAGACTAGACTTAGTCATGATGTTCTTTGTTTCCACCTCACGAATGAGGATTCCATTTATTACTTCTTCCATGATTTCTGTACCTCTAACACTTTATTAAATTCTTCCGGCATTTCCTGAATCATATTTTCATCCCCTATGATAGGGACAAGGTCTTCCTTCATAAACACCGGAATGCCGAGCTTATGTGCCTGGTCCGTCAGAGACCATGCCCATTCCGGCTCCGTATGAATCTTCCTGCTCTGAGCTCCGGTCATGGTGCCGACAACGATCCAATTGATTCCGGAAAGGTCAACTGTGCCGGGATCGTCGAATAACGGCTCAAAGGTAACATGGTAATGTTTTGCTCTGACGTTTTTCCGAAGGGCGTCGATACGCCACAGTTCTGCTTTCCTCGTCACCGTAACGCCAAACCATGCGTTTTCCAGATCGGTATCAAAATCCAGCAAATCAGGTCGCTTGGTAAGGAACAGGAACTGATGCTGTGGATTTTCACGGATCTTTGCAAATACCTCGTCTCTCCATTCCGGCTTCCATCCGGAGAGATCGCTCATGCCGGTAAGAAGAAAGTTCTGCGGACGTTTCTTTTCCATCATCTTGAGCTTACCCGGAAAGAATTCAGGGTCAGCGAAGTCATCAATCATATGCCAGCGTTTCACGTTGTTGCGGGCATAGCAATATGCACACCCCACTGTGCAGCCAATGACGATATTCATGTTCTGAATCTGATCTTTGATACAAATACTCATGACTTCTGCCACTCCTCAAGATTCTTTCTGATGCGGTCGAGGCATTCCTCAAACCGGGTAATTTCTTCCTCTGAAAAACCTTTGTAGTAAATACTGCCCATCTCATCAGATACAGAATCGTACTCGCCCTTTAAGGCATGTGCTTTCTCAGTCAGAAACAGGAGTGTTTTCCTTTTGTCCGTTTCAGACTGAACACGGCTTATCAGCCCTTGATTTTCCATTCTTTCCAGCATCGTAGTAAGAGATGTTATCGCTAATCCGCATTTAGTCGAGAGTGACCTGATTGAGATACCATCCTCCTGCCACAGCACATAAAGAATACGTCCCTGGGCTCCATTAAACGCATCAATATTCTTTTCACTGAGAATCTTCTCAAAAATCCGGTCTCCAAGCTGTTTTATTTTGGTGACAAGAAATCCTCCATTCATTTCCATACAAAAGCTCCTATATAGTAGTTTATTAAAAACATACTATATAGGAGCTTTATTGTCAAGAGTTTATATGTCTTAATAGGTAAATTCCGTTTTTTTCAATTCTCCAAACTGAAAGTTTCTTTTTCTTGATAAATGGGGATTAGTTTTCCTTTTTTCCAATCAGCAATAACCACCTATGGTCAAAGCATATTTGTCCCTCCTTGATATAGGGATTAAAACCTGTTTTATCTCCACCATTCAAATCGTATTCCATTTTATCAATAATATCTTTTTGAATATCCTCTGGTGTACTTGTCAAATCCATCCAACTTTGTAGATTTACAGGAACAAGTGTTGTTTCTTCAAGCTGAAGCTCAAAAGCATCCTCAAACAATGCTTCAAATTCTTCTCTGCTAAGTATTCTTGTATGTGAGTTATCACGCATCGTTTCAATAGCGTCATTAGTTTCACGCAATTCTTCTGTAGTCGCTACCATATCCCAAATAACAAGTTTTCCACCTTTTTTCAAAACTCGTTGCATCTCCCGAAAAGGCTTTTCAGGCTCAACAAAATGGTGCAATGAAAGTCTTGTAATCACAAGGTCAAATGTTTCATCTTCAAAAGGTAAGCATTCCGCATTCCCCGATACAAATGATATGTTCTGAATACCTTCTTGCTTTGCCAGTTTTTTTCCCTGCTCCAACATTGCTTCTGTCAAATCCAAACAAGTAATGTCCTTAACATAAGGAGCCACTGCTCTTCCACATATACAGGTTCCAGCAGCAACCTCCTTTTATTCCTGCTGAATCATCTTAAAATGCTCCAATGCCTCCACAATTGCTCTCTCTTTATCTTCCGGACACTGTGGTTGCCTACTGTCTTCATTTTTAGGTAAATTATAATTCTTTCCAACCTCAATTCCACATTTTCTCTTTACCTGTGAAATATACAGATTGGAAACTTTCATGCCGGCATTATGTTCAGACACATACTTCTTTATCTCATCATATGTTGCCTTAGTCTCTGCAGATGTTATATCCACATCATCAAGTTCAATTGTGACATTAATGTAATCATCCGGCTTTTGTTTCAGTTGGGACAAAAGAACAACCGTCTCTACGTGCGTCGTATGAGAAAACTGATCAAATGCCTGCCACTTCATGAGTTCATACTTCTCTTCACAGAGTATCTTCAAATCCCTTGCCAATGTTGCCGAATCGCAGCTCACATATACAATCCTCTCCGGTGACATCGCAAGCATTGTGTCCAGGCACTTCTCATCACAGCCCTTTCTTGGAGGGTCAACGACTATCACATCCGGGCGAAGCATATCTGTACGTCCGGTGGATGCTGTATCATCAGTGATTTTCTCAGTTTTCTTTGCATTCTCATAAAACTCTGGCAGCACCTCCTCAGCCTTTCCTACGAAAAACTGTGCATTTGTGATGCCATTGAGCTTCGCATTGTTTTTGGCATCCTCGATTGCCTGAGGCACTATTTCCACTCCGTACACCTGCTTTGCCTTCTGTGACAAAAAGAGCGATATGGTACCGATACCGCAGTAGAGATCCCAGACATTTTCATTTCCTGTGAGCCCTGCAAATGCAAGTGCCGTGCTGTAAAGCTTTTCTGTCTGCTTCGGGTTTACCTGATAGAACGACTGTGGCGAAATCTGATATGTGATGCCTGTCCCCTGTGGTGTGAAATCAGGGTAAGAAAGCAGATGGATGGTGTCCTCAATATATGGTCTTCCCCATATGCAGACTGTCTTTTTGCCGAGGATGACATTTGTGTTTTCCTTGTTGATATTGTAGGAAATCGAAGTCATTCCATCGATTTTTGAGAGTCTTTCGCACAGTATATCTGCTGCATTCCCGGCTCGGCGTTTTGCTTCAAGACTGTCCCCATTTATCACAAGGCACACCATAATCTGCTTTGATGTAAATCCATATCTGATAAGCACATGGCGCACGAGCCCTTTGTGTGTGTTCTCGTCATACGGCGTGATGCCGCACTCATTCATCCATTCCTTTATGATATCCAGTATCTCTTTGTTTTGCGGCACCCCAAGCCTGCAGTCCTCAACCGGGATGATATTGTGGCTTCGCGATGCATAAAAGCCTGTCACTATATTGCCATCCCTGTCATATCCCACCGGAAACTGTGCCTTGTTGCGGTAGCGGTATGGATTGTCTGCGCCAACAGGCGGCTGCATTTTACTGTCCAGCTTTGCCTCGGAAAATCCACCTATACGCATGAGATTGTTGCGCACCTTATTATTTTTAAATTCAAGCTGCTTTTCATAAGAGAGCGCCTGTATCTGGCAGCCGCCACACCTCTTGTGCAGCTCACATTGCGGCTCAACGCGAAAAGTGGAAGGGGTCTTAATCTCTTCCACTCTTGCGTAGCCATAGTTTTTCTTTAATTTTGTTGCGCGGGCTGTTATAACGTCACCAATCAGTGCATCCTTTACGAAAAAGGTCATGCCATCATAATGTCCGATACCCTCGCCATCTGTTCCCATATCTGTTATTTCTAAGTTCAAATATGTCATTTTTTTTCATGCTTTTCTCTTCTTTATTATATATATAATTACTCTTTATAATGTTTGTATCCGGTGCAAGCTTTCACACCAAAAATCACACCATAGCTATATTTAATATCGTCCGCTTTTTACACACTTGTTCTGCGGAAATTTGTCTCCATAAATCTGTTGTAGCCCTGCCACTTTGTATCGTTTTCAGGCACATTTACAAGCAGCTCCCTGAAGGTCTCCATCTTGGCATCTATGTTGTCTGCAAAGCTAAGTGCAAGTGCCTCGACAAGTGCCGGCTTTTTCGGAGAGCCAAACTCAAGCTCGCCGTGGTGGGCAAGTATGCAGTGCTTCAGCTCGTTTGCGAGCACTACCGGGAAGCCGTCGATGCTCTTAATCGCATCGCCTACCCACTCTGCACCAATCATGATATGTCCGAGGAGCTGACCAGCGTCTGTATAGTCATTCTCCGGGAAAGTAGAAAGCTCCTTTAATTTTCCGATATCATGGAAAATAGCTGCTGTAAGAAGCAGGTCACGGTTTAAGACCGGATACATTTTTGCAAAATAATCACAGTTCTTCGTCACACCGAGTGTATGCTCCAAAAGACCTCCTACAAAGCCGTGGTGCACGCTCTTTGCGGCTGAATGGAACTTGAAACGGCGCTCAAACTCCTTATTGTCAAAAAAGCTATGTAAGAGCTGTGACAGGTATTGATTCTTTACAGAGCCGATAAAGCCCATGAGTTCCTTATACATGACCTCGACATCCTTATCGCTGACCGGCAGATAATCCGCAGGGTCATATTCTCCCTCGTTTACCTTTCTCGCACGCTTTATGGAACACTGCAAATTGCCCTGAAAGCTTGTGATATCACCGGTTATGGCTATGTAATCCATTGCATCAAATTCCTCAATGCCTACTGAGCCCACATCCCATATCTTGGCATCCAGCGTGCCTGTCTTATCCTGCAGGATAACATTGTCATAAGGCTTTCCGCTTTTGGTCATGGCTGTCTGCTTGCTCTTGCATAAAAAAATCTCATTGATTCTCTCTCCCTCGCGGAGAGTTGAAATATACTTCATATATCCTCCTAATTTCGGCTAATTCATCACTCCGATTTTCACCTGACAGGTAATCTCCGTGTAGCCGTTGCTTCCTTTTCTCTTTACTTTCAGATTGCAGGTATCCTCAGGCTTTTGCTTCATAAGCTGTGTGTTGTACGCGGACACATTCGACACCTCTGTATTGTTTACCGCAACTATCACATCTCCGCTTTGAAGCCCCGAGACAAATGCTGGTGAATCCATGGTAACCTGCTTTATATAAACACCCTTTGGGATGTTATATCTGTTTGCTATTTTTTCTGTAACTGTAGTACAGGTGATGCCTATGTACGGCACATCTGCGCCGCTTTCGAGCTTTTCAATGACAGGTGACAGGTCGCTTATGCTGACAGCCGTGAGCGTATTGTTTTCCTCCGCCGGATTGAAATCCTGCAGCGAAAGCCCTATGACCTGACCATCTGTATTAATCAGTATACCGCTCTGCAACTTGTTGCTTGCGATATCTGTGGTGAGCACCGAGTAATTGTTGTCCTGCGCCGACAGCTCGTTGGTTGTTGACGTTACAAGACCTGTGAGAATGGCATAGTTTGCCTCAAGTGCAATGACAGATGCTCCTCTTGAAACAATATTTGAATTACCAAGCTCCGCAACCGCTATAGCCCTTATTGTGGCGTCGTCCAGAAGCGACTTATCCACGGAAATGATTGCTATACCTGTATTGCTGTCATACTTGACCAGCGCAGCATCAGCCATCATGTCGTTTACAAAGGTTACACTAAGCTTATCCGCCTTATCCACTACATTTTTCTCTGTCAGAATGATTAGCTGCTTTCCATTGTCCCTCAGTATCACTCCCACTCCCTGACCCTCGGTCTCATAGGAATTATTGAAAATATCAGTGGCATCTGTCACACCCGTGACTCCTACTACAAATTTCGTGGCCGAAGTGCCCACTCTGTAGAGCTGGTTCTGCACTGCCTGATAATCTGCGAGTGTAGGCTGATAGGTCTGCGAAGACGGCTCCGAAGAAGTGCCGGACTCTGTGCTTTGTGTACCATTTTCACTATATGCATCACTGCTGTCATCTATGCCTGACTGCTGTGTAGCTGTCTGCACATCATTATTATTTTTTCCATCTGAAGTCTTTTTTTGATTGTCTGTTGATAACCGGCAGAAATATAGCAAAAACAATGCTTGCAGCCACTGCAAATACCACTCCGCAGAGTGCTGCTGTGCCTGCTTTTTTTGCAAGTTCTTTTTTTATTCAGCGGTTTATCCTTTATCTTTTCTCTGATAAATTGCTCCATATTGTCACCCTGATTAGATGTCTTTAGTTACTATCTTACATTATATTCTGAATTATATTGCGTTGCAACCATATTTTTTGAGTACGGCCTTTGAGTACGGGCTTGCGGCATGTACCCGCCGGACTGCTGCACTGCTCCCAACAGTGCGAATAGCGCAGTGGCTTAGATACTGTAGGATTATGCTCATAACACAGAAATGCCACGGCATGGATGCCGGGGCAAGGAGCTATCGAGCCATGGAAGGCGAGTAGCGACGGTTTCGTCATGTATAGAAAAAGTAAATGCATAATCCATACAGAATCTTAGTCACGCAGCGTAGCACCGTTGGGAGCAGTGCAGCAGTCCGGCGGGTACATGTCGCAAGCCCTTACTTTTTGGCTCGTTTAACAAACTGGTTTGTTATGTATTAAACTTTATGTTATCATCTTGTAATTATCATTTAATACATATTTATTATGGTTTTTTTGAAGATTTTCAGCTATAATATGATAAGCTATACAGTAAATATGAATTTAATATTCAACTACCGAAATATAAGGATATAGAAATGAATAAAAAAGTTTACAAAAACATTGGAATATAACAAAATCCTCACCATGCTAAGCAGCTACGCAGCATGTGATGAGACAAAGAAGCGGTGTCTTTCGCTTGAGCCTATCACCGATTTATACGAAATCAGACATCTGCAGACCACCACTGCCGATGCACTAAGCCGCCTGTATAAGGACAGCGGAGTGTCCTTCGTTGGCATACACAATGTACATGCTTCCCTAAAGAGGCTTGATATCGGTGGTGCACTGAATACAATCGAGCTTCTTCGCATCTGCAGTCTTTTGGAGGTTGCAAAGCGCGTGAAGGCTTATGGCAGAAGCGCCATGGACAATGAGAAGCAGGATTCTCTCTCCGGTCTGTTTGCAGGGATTGAACCGGTTTCTGCGCTCTGCGATGAGATTAAGAGATGCATTTTATCTGAGGAAGAGATTGCCGATGATGCGAGTCCTGAGCTTTTTAAGATAAGAAAGAGCATACGCGGCATGAACGACAGAATCCATGCGCAGCTCACCAAGCTCATGAACAACAGCACAACAAGGACATATCTGCAGGATGCGGTTGTGACCATGCGCGACGGCAGATATTGTCTGCCTGTAAAAGCTGAGGCAAAGGGCAATGTACCCGGCATGATGCACGACCAGTCATCTACCGGCTCTACCCTTTTTATCGAGCCGATGGCTGTCGTCAATTTGAATAACGAGCTCAAGGAGCTTTTCATAAAGGAGCAGGAGGAGATTGAAAAAATCCTTGCAGCGCTCAGCGACAAGGTTGCAATGAATGCGGCTGCTTTGGAGCAGGACTATGAGATTCTTTCAGAGCTTGACTTCATTTTTGCAAAGGCAAATCTGGCTAAATCATATAACGGTGTGGCACCGGATTTCAACACCGATGGGCATATCAATATCAGAAAGGGCCGTCATCCGCTTTTGGATGCTAAAAAGGTGGTTCCTATAGATGTACGGCTCGGCGAGGAATATAAGCAGCTTATCATCACCGGACCAAATACCGGCGGTAAGACGGTTTCACTAAAGACTGTCGGACTTTTAACTCTCATGGGTCAGGCAGGTCTTCACATTCCTGCGGCTGACAGGTCAAAGCTCGCCATCTTTGAGGATGTCTTTGCGGATATAGGCGATGAGCAGAGTATTGAGCAAAGTCTCAGTACCTTCTCGTCTCACATGACCAATATCGTAAAAATTCTTGAAAAAGCTGACGACAGAAGCCTTTGCCTGTTCGATGAGCTCTGCTCGGGAACCGACCCGACAGAGGGCGCGGCGCTTGCCATCTCAATTTTAAACAGGCTGCACCAGTATGGCGCCATCACCATGGCCACCACACACTACAGTGAGCTGAAGGTATATGCGCTTTCCACAGACGGTGTGGAAAATGCCTGCTGTGAGTTCAACGTGGAGACTTTAAGCCCTACCTACCGTCTGTTAATCGGTATTCCGGGAAAGAGTAACGCATTTGCAATCTCATCAAAGCTTGGTCTGGACGAAAACATCATCGAGGATGCAAAAAGCAGAATTAATGATAACGACCTTGATTTTGAGGATCTGATTGCAAGCCTCGAGTCACAGCGACAAACTATCGAAAAGGAACAGCTTGAAATCAACAGCTACAAGGCCGAGATTGAAAAGCTCAAGAAACAGCTCGAAGAGAAAAACGAGCGTATAGACAAGAGCAAAGACAAGATTTTACGCGAGGCAAATGAGGAAGCCTACAAGATACTGCAGGATGCAAAGGAACTTGCCGACAAAACCATCCGCAATTTCAACAAATACGGACAGGGACAGGCTCCTATGAGCCAGATGGAAAAGGAGCGCTCTGCCCTTCGTGACAAGATGAATGACAAGGAAAAGAAGCTGTCAGACATCAAGAAAAACACTGCCAAGGCAAATCACAAGGCGCCTAAGAAGCTGCGCATCGGTGATTCTGTGCTTGTGCTCTCCCTCAATCTGAAAGGAACTGTCCACACTCTGCCAAACGCCAAGGGCGATTTGTATGTGCAGATGGGTATACTGCGCTCCCTGGTTAATATTAATGACCTCGTGCTCTTAAACGACGATGTCTCTCCTGCCAAGAAGTACGGCGGCAGCGGAAGCAAGATAAAGATGAGCAAATCGATGTCAGTTTCATCAGAAATCAACCTGATAGGAAAGACTACGGATGAGGCACTTGCTCTCTTAGATAAATACTTAGACGATGCATATATCGCCCATCTTTCATCTGTGCGCATTGTCCACGGCAAAGGTACCGGTGCACTGCGAAAGGCTGTGCATGGACTTTTTGAAGAGGACAAAAACTATTGCGGAATACCATCTCGGTGAGTTTGGTGAGGGCGATGCCGGAGTAACCATCGCAACCTTTAAATAACGACAATTTACTTTTACGGAATATAAATAATTTTTAAGAAGGAGATTAGAAATGGCTGTTAAACAGAAAATACTGATAGTAGACGACGACAACAATATAGCAGAGCTTATATCTCTATATCTGACCAAGGAATGCTATGACACCAAAATCGTAAATGACGGTGAGCAGGCTCTTATCGCGTTTGAGCACTACAAGCCAAACATGCTTCTTTTGGACCTCATGCTTCCGGGCATAGACGGCTATCAGGTATGCCGTGAGATACGTGCAAAGTCCGATGTGCCGATTATCATGCTCTCCGCAAAGGGCGAGGTATTTGACAAGGTTTTAGGCCTGGAGCTTGGTGCCGACGACTATATACTCAAGCCCTTTGACTCAAAGGAGCTTGTGGCAAGAGTCAAGGCCGTGCTCAGACGCTTCCAGCCTGCAAAGCCGGAGGCCTATGCTTCCGTAGATATCAAGTGTGTGGAGTACCCGGGGCTTATTGTAAATCTGTCCAACTACTCTGTCACTTATGACGGACAGCAGATTGATATGCCGCCGAAGGAGCTTGAGCTTTTATATTTTCTTGCCTCGTCTCCAAATCAGGTGTTTACAAGGGAGCAGCTTCTGGACAACATATGGGGCTATGAATATGTCGGCGACACCCGCACTGTCGATGTGCATGTAAAGCGTCTCCGCGAGAAAATCAAGGACAAGCCAACCTGGCGTATCGCAACTGTCTGGGGCATCGGATACAAGTTTGAGGTAAAATAATAATGAAGCACACCATCTACGCCAAGCTGTTAATCAGCTATCTGATTTACGGTGTCATCGCTTTTTCATTATATGCACCTTTACACAGCATCTCACCACAGACTATATCGAAAAGCAGGAGGCTTCCAATCTCTACGAGGGAAGCATCCATCATTGCAGGTGATTACGCCGCCGAATCCTTTGGCTCATCCATGTCGCTTAGCGATTTCCAGAATCACATGAAAATCGTAGCCGACTATATGGATGCCAAGGTATGGGTGGTCAGCCCTGACGGTGAGCTGCTCATGGACTCAGATGATCCGTCAATAGGCATTGATACCCAAAATGACAGTTCTAAGCCTGTAGTGATAAATGGCTTTGATGTCACCGATTTTGGAAGCAACAACTATATGACTGGAGATTTTTACGGCTCCTTCAAGCACAAGATGCTGTCTGTATTTTCCCCGGTAAATGTCTCGTACCAGAATATCGGCTACATAGTCATTCACAAGACAATGAGCCATATCACGGCAGGTGTAAACGGTTTTATGAATATCTCCTTTTACACTGTAGCGCTCATTTTTGCAGTGGCATTTATTCTTCTTGTCATGATGAGCCGCTCTATTTACCGTCCTATCTCCAAAATCACAAAGACCGCAAAGAAGTATGCAAAGGGTGATTTCACTGCCCAGATTGATGTACATTCCAATGACGAAATCGGCTATCTGGCAAACACACTAAACTACATGGCAACTGAGCTTGATACGCTTGAGGAGGATCAGCGCAAGTTTGTTTCCAACGTGTCACACGACTTCCGCTCCCCTCTTACCTCGATAAAGGGCTACGTGGAGGCCATGCTGGACGGAACCATCCCTGTTGAGATGCAGGATAAGTATTTAAATATCATACTTTTTGAAACCGAGAGGCTTAATAAGCTCACCAAGAGTCTTATTGATCTGAACCAGTTCGGTCATCACGGCATACACCTGGATATTGCTGATTTTTGACATCAATACAATGATCCGCACGACAATCCTCACCTTCGAGGGTAAATGCAGTGAAAAGGGCTTAAGCTTTGACCTGCTGCTCACCGGAAAAGAGCTTTTCGTGCGCGGTGATATGGTCAAAATCCAGCAGATTCTTTACAACCTGATAGACAACGCTGTGAAGTTTTCAAATAATGATTCGAGTATCAAGATTGAGACGAGTATCAGAAATGAAAAGGTGTTTATCTCAGTAAAGGATCATGGTATCGGTATACCAAAGGACAGCCTTTCAAAGATCTGGGAGCGCTTCTACAAGCTCGACGCCTCCCGCGGCAAGGACCGCAAAGGAACGGGACTTGGGCTTTCAATCGTCAAAGAGATCATCACTGCGCATAACCAGAATATCAATGTCATCAGTACAGAGGGCGTTGGTACCGAATTTATCTTTACACTCGCCAAAGGCGAAGCACCAAAATAAGCCCCTCCGCCGAGGGGCTTTTTTGCCAGACATATCAAACTAACTCTGGAGGTAATTTTCACTATGAACCCAAACACCATTGATTCCATCATCAAACAACTCATTGCATCCCACACCACCATTTCCACCATGGAAAGCTGCACTTCCGGCCTGATCGCCTCCCTGATCACCGACACCGAAGGCGCCTCCGCCATTTTCCCCGGCGGCTACGTCACGTATCTGAACGAAACCAAAGTCCTCGTCGGCGTCGACCCTTCCGTCATCGAAATCCACGGCGTCTACTCCCCCGAATGCGCCGAAGCCATGGCCCGCACAGTACAAGAAAACCTGCACACCGCCATCGCCATCGGAATCACCGGCACAACCGGAAATCTCGACCCCAACAACGCTGACAGCGTACAGGGCGTCGTCTACTTCTGTATTTTATACAAAGCCCAAGCCCACACCTTCACCTTCCAGACCAACGTCCTCCGGCATCGACCCGCCACGAAATCAAACGGCTTTACGCAGAGCAGGTCTTTGCCGAATTGGAAATGATCTTAACTTCTTCCTTATAAAAAGAATGCAGCTCCGTCTACGATCACCAGAGTCCCGTCCGTCTACCTCCACTCATGCGTCCGCAAATGCCCCGCGAGCTGCATATGGTCAAAGCTATTCTGCCGCAGTGCCTCGTACAGTACGATCGCCACGGAATTTGAAAGGTTCAGCGACCGAATATCATTAATCATCGGAATCCGCACCGCCGTCTCCTGATTATCGTACAGAATATCCTCCGGAATCCCCGCGCTTTCCTTTCCGAACATGATAAAGCAGTCCTCTTCATACTGCACATCCACATACGTCTGCGGCCCCTTCGTCGTCGCATAGTAAATCTTCGCCCCCGGATTTTTCTCCAGAAAATACCTCGTAACTCTCATACACTGCCACATCCAGCTTCGACCAGTAATCCAGCCCCGCGCGCCTGACCGCCTTGTCCGAAATATCAAACCCCAGCGGCTTAATCAGATGCAGCCTCGTCCCCGTCGCCACACACGTCCGTCCGATATTACCTGTATTTGCTGGAATCTCCGGCTCATGAAGAACAATATTCAAATGTGCCATTTTACCAATCACTCCTGTCGTATATTTAAGCCTTATCTGCCAACCCGGTACATCTCATCCATCTGCGGCTTATCCAGATACCGGACCTCTTCCCCGTTCCGGAGAATCCTCTCCTTCCCGGATGTCGTCCGCCCAATCACCGCCGATGGAATCCCTTCGAGTGCCATTTTCTGCACCAGCCCCTCGCCGTCCGCCGCCGCAATCAGCAGCGCCCCCGTCGAAAGCATCTGATACGGATTCACCCCGAAAAATTCACAGATCTCCACCGTCTCCTGCTGGATCGGAATCCTCTTCAGCGCCACATCAAGCCCGATACCCGCGCCGTCCGCCATCTCCCAGAGCGCCCCGAAAATTCCGCCCTCCGAGAGATCCTGCATCGCAGCCGCACCGTGCTCGATCGCAATCTCCGCCTCACGGCA
>ENA-OQJD01000048-OQJD01000048.1-human-gut-metagenome-genome-assembly--contig:-NODE-48-length-16376-cov-2.403471_pt1 | contig 16376 bp, 11 predicted proteins | sample MGYA00242596_ERZ504762 | MGnify/ENA primary metagenome ERZ504762 (study PRJEB26092, sample SAMD00036356) | human gut metagenome | host: Homo sapiens | study: EMG produced TPA metagenomics assembly of... | reverse complement strand
AGCTCCTACTACGTGTGCTAGAAGTACTATTTTCTACCGTAAAGCTGGTGTGCAACTGCTATTTTTCTGATGCGGACGAAGCTCTATTTCGTGGGTTCATTCCGTGGGAAAGTCAAATGACTGCCATCATATTCACGGGGACGGATGCTGTTAAATCGTTCATTGTACACTTTTACCAGCCTCTCTCGTCTCTGTTGGTCTTTAAAAATCCAGTCTTTAAATGCTGCTTTCATTGCATCCTGCTTCTGTGATGCCAGCATGGTTTCTTTCTTATTGAGGACACGGATCTCATCACCATTTTCATTGACACTCTTATCATAGATACGAACATCTTTCAGGTTCAGGGTATCTTCCAGAATCTTATAGGCATTTGCTCTCTCCGTTCCATACGTTGCATAGGCAAACGCATTTCTTGGACTGTCCGCATTCTTTCCTATAATCCTCCACTCACCATTTACCTCAGAGAATTTCACCTGTATTTCCTTCTGTGCAAGATACCACGGTGTATGCAATGTTTCTTGCATAAAATCCTGATAATCCGAAGGTTCAATCCAGGTAGCTCCAATACGCACTTCAATCTCCGATGCTTCCAGGTCTCTCGGCTGAACTGCCTCTAGTGCACGCACATTCGATGTGAATTCCGGATGATTCTCTGCAAAAGTTCTCGCAGTATTTAATTTATCCCTAACATTTCCGGAGAGATATTCATCTCCGCTTTCCCACTGGTCTGTCAGTGGATTTTTGAAGATAACTCCAACCAGCTCTTCTGTAATTTTCTCTTCGGTCTTTCCGGTCAGCTGTGCCATATATGGGAGATCTACTTTAGCCCTTTCATTTAAAGACAGAGCAAGTGCTTCTGTGGCTGTCTCCACACTTGTCACAGCAACCGCCTTTTTGATGGTTCGTTTGGTGAACATGTCCGCTTTCCGCTTCAATGTTCCATCTTCATTCAAGTCTTCCAGGGAACACAGCAGACAATAAGAAGAGTCATCAGAAAATGCCCGTTTATTAGCATTACTTCCAATAACTCCATACTTTGCTGTGTAGGTATCATACACCTGATTCAGTTTTTCCTGCTGTTTTTGGATTTCTTCGTCTGTGACAAATTCTTCCATCTGCATGGCGATCAGCTCACGAACGGTATCACGGATTGCAACCATGCCTTTTACACGTTCTGCAGTGGCTGCAGGCATTTTCACCTGATTCATCAAAGAGTTGACACGATAATATACCTGATCATCTACCACCGTATAGCTGTAATTTCTAACATTCGGATCAGCCGGAATACTCTCTGGCATCTCATCCAGTTCTGTTTCCACATCTACTGCCGGTACCATGCTTCCCTTAATTTGTTTCACAGCTTCTTGTAACTGTAATTCCAAATCAGCTCCTTCCATTGGAGCACAGGTTGTTTCCATACCATACGGACCGGACACTTCTTTCATCTCACCCAGAATCATTTCCGGATGCTGAACAAAATACTGATTGACCGTAATTCCATTGACATCACTATCCAGATTTATCCATTCCGGCATTTCTTTCGTAAGGCTTTCCCTCTTTTGGAAAAACAAGATATCAACACTGACTTCTGTTCCCGCATTTGCCTTAAAAGCTGTGTTCGGCAGTCGGATTGCTCCCAACAGATCTGCCCGCTCTGCTAGATATTTCCGGACTTCCGGTGACGCCTTATCCATAGTTCCCTTTGTTGTGATCAGTGCCGCCACACCACCTGGACGTAACTGATCTATCGTCTTGGCGAGAAAGTAATCATGAATCATGAAATTGTAGCGATCATACTGACGGTCATTAACCTTGTATGCACCAAATGGCACATTTCCAATCGCCACATCAAAAAAGTCATTAGGATAATCTGTCTTCTCAAAACCTTTAATCTGAATATTTGCATCCGGATAGAGCAACTTTGCAATTCTGCCGCTGATACTGTCCAGTTCCACACCATAGAGTTTGGACTGGTTTAGATTCTCTGGAAGCATTCCAAAGAAGTTCCCGACTCCCATAGACGGCTCCAGGATATTTCCTTTTGTAAATCCCAGATTCTCCAACACCTGATACATACTTTCAATCACAATCGGCTGTGTATAATGAGCATTTAACGTGGAAGCTCTGGCTGCAGCATATTCCTCTGGTGTAAGAATCGTCTTTAATTCCAGATATTCTGTCTCCCATGCAGCTTTTGTCTCATCAAATGCATCTGCAAGACCTCCCCAGCCGACGTACCTGGATAAGATTTTCTGTTCCTCTGATGTCGCATTGCGGTTCTCATCCTCACATTTCTTTAACAACTGGATAGCCATGATATTGGCTCGGAATTTCTCCTTCGGTGTTCCCTGTCCAAGTTCATCATCTGTGATACGGAAGTTCGTTGCTTGAATCGGTTCTGCTATTCCGTTAATCTCTTCCAAAGATTCTTTTTCTTCCGATACCTCAGCTTCTCCCGATAATTCTTTTTCTTTTTATTCATAATCTGTCCACACACGTTGAGAAATAGCAGTAAAATATGAGGACTCTTCCTCCATAATCTCTTCCCTGATTTCCCGTAATTCATCTAAGGTATCCGCATTTACTGTTTTGTTGTGATAATGATAATAAAGTACTTCTTGTCCGAGTTTTACATCCAGACGTTCCAATTCTTGTGTTGACATTCGATTCCAAATATCATCTTTTTCCGTATGAATCGTGAAACCTTCTCCATCATCATGATATTCTAATGTGTATTGAAGTCGATTCGCTTCTCCCTTAACTTTGCAATCAAAATCATGGATTCTTGTTCTGGTACCAGACATATATTCTGAATCAACTAATCGCAAATCAGTTATATCTTCAGCAGTCAAAGTATCCTGCTCCAGCTGTTCTCCTAACATCTGCTGTGCTTCTTCCAAATCTGCCAGTCTTTGTGCTTCCTGTCGTTCTTCGTACTTTTCCATTTCTTCCGGTGACAAATAATCATCTGTGCGGATTAACTGGCGAACACGTTCTGCAACCTTGTTCCACTTTAATAAAACTTCTACCTCTAGACTGCCAATTTTCCCTTTTGCAAGTTTTAATCCTTTTGCATCATGGGATGCGTCGGAAGCATCTGCTCCTGGTATTCCGGGTGAAGAACCACCTGTTCCATACTCATTTTTCAGGAACTCAGCTGCATCTTTCATATCATGATGTTCCATGAAATACTCATAGATCCGGTTGCGCCCTCCAGCTGTAATGCCGCCTCTTCTAAGGACAGCATCTATTTCATCTTGTGTAATAAAGGAAAGTGCCGGACGTTCGACCGTAAATTTCTGGTCTACCCAGGAACGCTCCCTCTGAAGATCCTGAAAGCGTTGGAGATATTCCGGATTATGCTGAATCTCCCAGCGGTGATAATCTCCCGGATTCTCATCCATATATTTCTGCAGCCATTCAAAACGATAGACAATCGCATCTGCTTCCTCTTGATCTGTCCATGCTCCACTCACTACATCCTGCCAGTCTGAATATGATTGTTTCTTTTCCCAGTTTCTGCAAGTATCCCGAAAATGAAGTGCAAGAAGATTGGTCATTTCTTCCTGCTCCTGTTCAATGGCATTATTGGAAATCAAATTATCCACGTAATTTCCATCCTCATACATATCCCGAATTCTGTTCGCTGCTTCTTCCCACGTAACCATGCGGTCAAAGTTTCTTCTGGCAGAGTCCCCTCGCCGGATACGGATACCATCATTGTCATACCAGATACTGATTTTCTGTCCATCTATGGTAAATCCTTTTCCACCTGTTTCATATTCCTCCTTCAGGAAGTTCTGCATTTCTTCATTATCCAGACCTTCAATCAGTCTTGCCGTAATATGAAACAGTGTATTTTTCTGTCCACTTCCCGTGCGGAGAATATCATCTACTACTTCATCAGAAATAAGAAAAGCGGCTGGCTGTTCTAATGCAGCTGCCGCTTTCCTTATTTCTCCTAACTGTTCCTCTTCTGTCGGGAACAGACTTAATTGTAAATAATCTCCTGAATTACCAGTTCCTCTGCCTGTGCTTTGATCTGGTTCATGTGTCTGGTCCATGCCATCCCGTCTGCCATTTTGTCCGGTGCCGGATCTTTCTCCAGAAGTTCGTTCATCAGGTTGTCTACTCTCTGCCTTGCCTGACTGTCGATCTCCATCAGGTGACTGTCCAGACGGTTCTGCAGTGTCAGAATGTTGAACCTTGATACTTTGTGGTTTCTCAGATACTCTTTCCTCATCATTCCGTACTTCCCGATCGTTCCTCTCGTCTCTTCCAGGCTGATATCCGGAATCTGATACTCTCCGTTCTGGCTGTAACTGATCTCTCTCATAGTCTGTTTCCTCCTTATTTTCTTCTCTATCTTCTGTGTTATCTGTATTACTTTCACGAATTAACGTGTTAAATTCATTATAAGCTACTTCTTTTTCTTTTGCAACCGTTTTCAGATCTTTTTCCAAGTCATTCAACACATATCGTCCAATCTGCATCAATACCGGTCTGCTGATCTCATTCACAGAACTTCCAAGGTGTCCAATAACCTTTAACTGGTTAAAATCTGTAATATGACGAAAATCCTCTGCATCAAGATATTCCTGCACATCCAGTCCGCATCGGTTCAGTAACACATACCAGACACTGTTTGTCATCAGTTCCCGGAACTCCACTTTCTGATTCTGTTCATCCAGATCTTCCAGAAAAGTAGCCGGCTACATCCATTTGTCAGTTCGTCGAAAGCATCCGGCAACCAGGCCTGCACACTTTCTTCTGCCGCCTGGTGAAGAACCTCTGCTAATCCTCCCTCTGTTGCTTCCAGTGCCAGCCGCTCCTGCAGATAATCTGCCACCAGTTGTTCTCCTTCTGGATTAAGATTCCATAACTGCGGATCTCTGCCCAGATTTTTTTACCTATAAGTATCCTGCACATCAAAAACATATCGGAGTTTCGTTTTTGGTTCCGGATGTGTTATCTATCAGGGCAATTCCTTTAGACCCCTTTTTAATCCATCGGTACATCTTCTGGTTCCAGATTTCCATGGATGCCACGGCTGTTGCTCCCGGACGCTGTGCATAGATCAAGAGCTGTTCCGGAAAAGTGTACCGGTACAGCCTGGATGCAGTATTTAGAAACCGCATCCATTCCTGCGGATTGGCAGCAACATCCTTTGCCACTTCCTCCGTCAGAAGTTCCATTGCATATAATTTATTTGCCATCTGTTACTCCCTTTCTTCTTCCCACTTTTCTTCTACAACATCGGCAATCCGTTCCATTGCCCTTGTCATAGAAGGAAAATTACTACTGTTACTTGCTTTTCCAATCTGATCAATAAGAAATTCCGGCATATCTGCAAGTGCTCCGGCAATCATAGCCTTTACCCGGATATCCTCCAGCATAAGAAGCTCTTTTACACCAAATTCTTCACCAAATACATCCTGATATCTCCGTAAGTCATCCAAAAGATATTCCGGTTTTAAATCTCTATCCATTTCCTTTCTTTTATCATCACCATATAAACACCAGTCCATATTCTTTTCTCCTCCATCTTCATAAAATTAGGGACTGCTCACACAGTCCCCTCAAAATCATCGTTATTTCTCGTTATAATACTGAGGCAAGGTCTTTCGCCCTATTCTTTGGGATTGTATCTGTCCCTTTTGCTTTGATCTCCGCCTTGGCTTTCTCCAGTTTTCCATGGATTCCACCTTTTGCTTCTGTTCTCCCAGTTGCTTTTTCTGCTGCTTTTTCTTTCTCCAGACGTGCTTCCCTGCGTTCGGCATTTTCCATAACTGCTGTCTTTCCATCACAGAACTGAACCTTATCCGAAAGCTGTTCCTGCCTCTCTACCTGCGTCTCATTGACTTCCTGTACCATGGCATTTAATTCCGGTACTTCAAACATTCCGTTATCAGGAAGAATCAGCACCTCATGAATTGAAGAGGGAAGAACAAAATAATCACTTCCCAGGCATTCACCGATCTGCTTACGAATATCTTCCTGCAGTAACAGTGATGCACCATTCATTTTTTGTGCATTTGAAAGACAGAACATTGGATTTTCCATTGCTTCAACATTCAGTTTTTCATTCAAAAAGATTTTCTGCTTCTTCACCAAAAATCATGGATTTTATCATTTCATTCATGTCCATCAAAACAACACCACGATTTCTGTCTGCCGCCACTGCATCTGCCTGGATTTGTTCTGCTGTCACACCCCCATTCATTCATAAGATTGACAGTAACCGGAATACTACCAATTCCTCCCTCGTTTTCTTCCACATTCACTGCGTAATATGCTGCAAAATCTCCATGTTCGGTAACAACTTTATCAGCCAGGCGTTCTTCATTCCATTCCCGGTCACAGATTCTCACCTGTAATTTGTCCTTCATTTTTCTATAATCCAAAATAATCCGGAAGACCCATATTGATAAATGCCGCTTTGTCCTGCACTTCAATACGCATATCTGCCACATCACCCACACAGGAATCCAGATTTTTTCCATTGACATATTCCATATAAAGAGAATCCAGATATACCATCGGCACAGCTCTTTGATCACCCTGTGGAATTGAAATGCCAGTCAACCTTAATCCATTATTTTTTGCAACTTCTTCAATACGGATTTCTCCATTCTGATATGAATCCGGCAAATAGTCTTTTACATTATCTTTGACATATTCATAAAATTCTTTTCTGTTCATCATACGCTTTTACCCCTTTCTGATCATGTGATGGTTCATTCTTTTTCTGCTGACCATCTGCTCGGCTTTCTTCTGATAAGCCATCATTCTTTTTAAAGTTCTCTCCTGGTTCTTTCTTGCTTCCTGTCTCTTTTCCATTGTTTTCATCATATTTTTCTGTCCCTTTCTGTGAATTTTTGTATTTTAAAGGGAGCCCTGATTCAGGGCCCCCTTTTACTGAGGATTACTGTTTTCTGATTTTCTTTCTGCTGATATAAAGTCCTGCCATGCCTCCGGTAGAGATAAGCAGAAGCAGAATCGGCAGCCAGATATTTGTGTTATCTCCTGTCTTCGGTGCATCTGATACCTTCGTCTCTTCATGGGACTGCGGCACATCTGGTGTGCTTGGTGTTTCCGGAACTTCCGGTTTCTCATTTGTCAGATTGAAAGTAACTTCTACAACCGGCGTACTGTCGTCTGCGTAGGCAAATGTCACTTCATGCTTGGTCTGATCCAGTGTGTATCCATCCAGTGTTTTTGTCTCCACCAGATAATACTTGATTGCTGTATCATATTTGCCGTTCTTAAATGTGGCAATCTCATACAACTTACTTTCTGCATGACCGGCAGCGTCTGTCTTTAAGGTTTCCAGAACCTTTCCTTTGCTGTCACGGAGTTCAAATTCTACCCCTTTCAGCGGTTCTCCTGACGATTTATCTGTCTTATTGAGAATCACTTTTCCCTTGGCAGTATCATCTTTCATAGCCACTTTCTGAATTTCTCCGGTATCCTTCACCTCAAATGTCACATCAAATGTCAGAAGATATCCTTTCGGTGCCTGCTCTTCACGTAAGGTATATTTACCGATTGGCAGTTTTTCGATATAGTGTGCTTCCTCTGTGGAAGTCCAGCTCTCTACTACCTGATCATCCTTATCGAGAATCGTCAGTTTTGCACCCGGAATCTCAGTTTCTCCTGTGATATCAGTCTTACTGATTTCTACTTTTGTCACATCATCTTTCATCTCATGCTTCTGAACCTCTGCTGTATTCTCTACTGTAAAGGTAATACTTTCTGCAGTGACATATCCATCTGCCGGTTTTGTCTCTGTCATGGTGTATTCCTTACCAACAACCAGTTCTTTGATCACATGGGATTCTTCCGTAGAAGTCCATTCATCTACTATATTGCCATCTGAATCCGTCACTTTCAGGTGTGCACCTGGAAGTTCTTTACCTGTTGTCAGGTCTGTTTTGGTCAGCTCCACTGTGGTTGGCTGATTTTCAAAAGTAAAGTCGTAGCTTACTTCTGCCTGGTCTTCTCCGGCATATTCAAAGGTAAATTCCTGTACTTCTTCTGTTGTAACAAATCCGTCCGGCGCAAAGATTTCTTTCACATAGTATTTTCCGTCTACCGGAAGATCTGCCGTAAAAGTAATCTGTCCTTTTTCATCCGTTACTCGCTGCTCGATCAGACTGTCTTTCTCAAGGAGTACCTCGCCCTTTGCATTTTTGATATCTTCACTGGTATAAAGACCGAAGACACCACCTGCAAGGACACGGTCTGTATCTTTTTCTTTCTTCAGAACCGTAACCTTTACTTTCTGACGGGCATTCTGCCATTTTTCATCATAAGTGATGACTGGTGTGTCCTGATCACGGTAGGAAAGGTCAACATATCTCGGCTCTTTATCCAGCACATAACCATGGGCTGTTTTTACTTCCTTCACATAGTATTTTCCAGCCGGGAGATCTCCCATCTGTGCAATACCATTGGAATCTGTGGTAATGGTTCCCACTTTTTCATCTGCTTTGAAATAATCTTCACTGATACCATCTGCCGCTTTGATATCTTCCGCAGCAAATACATCGAACGTCACATCTGAAAGGCTTCCGGTTACATACTCAAAAAGATGCTCCACGGTACCTTTTACATTGTCCAGAAGTGTCACCTTATCCAAAAACTCTCCATTTTTGTTGATGATCAGAAGTCCTGTCGGAACTTCATCTTTCATCTCTACTTTCTGAATCTCGGCGGTATCTTCCAGTGTGAACTTCACATCCGTTGCTTTCAGATATCCATAAGGTGCCATTTCCTCACGAAGAGTGTATTCCTCTCCAACTGTCAGTCGTTTGATCACATGTGGCTGATCTTTTACAGAAGTCCACTGCTCCACAACATTTCCTTCTTGATCAAGAACAATGAGTTTTGCCCCATCCAGTTCCACACCTGTTGTTACATCAGATTTTGTGATTTCAACTGTTGTTGGCTGGTTCTTTTTCACAGTTTTCAGTTTTACTGTCTTCACATCCTGTCCCTGGTAAGAAGCATCCAGATTCAGAACTTCATCAGAGGATACAAATCCAGCCGGTGCCTTTAACTCTTTCACATAATACTGTCCAAGTGGCAGATCCAGCGTACATACTGCAAGACCACCGTTATCAGAAGTCATTTCCTGTAAGAGTGTGTCTGCTTTCACGATCACTTTTCCATCCGCCTTAATATCCGCTTTGTTATAGATACCAAAGACAGCTCCCGCCACGGTTGCACCATTCTCTGCATCCTGTTTTTCTACCTGGATTGCAACTTTCTGTCGGTCATCGCCAACCGTCACTTCCTGTTCGATCACAGGTGTATCCTGATCTGCATAGACAAATGTGACATCAGATCTGTCATGGTTCAGAACAAATCCTTCCGGTGCTGTTTTTTCTACCACATAGTAAGAACCAAGCGGCAGATTCTCTGCAACTGCTTTTCCGTCTTCTCCGGTCGTTACCGTTGTTACCAGTGCATCTTTTGCATAGATCAGCTGTCTGTTTCCGTTTTCATCTTTCTGATAATCCGGTGTATAGATATTTTCAGCTGCATAGACATGAAATGATGCACCCTTCAGGTATCTTTGTTCATAAACAAAATCCTTTTTAAATCCGGTCAGCATCTCACCTTTTTTATAAATCGTCAGCTTTCCTTTTACCGGATGGTTCTTGTAATCTACCGTAATAATGGCATCTCCACTCTCAGAATCCATCTGGTATGCTGTGTTTGCATCCACCGCAATCTCTACATAGTTCTTGTTAATTGTGTACCCTTCCGGTGCGTTGACTTCCTCAATCCGGTAATGTCCGATCTTCAGATTCTTCGGCATGATCAGATATCCCTGACTGTCCGTAAAATAGGACTTATGAGTAGTTGTCACAGGATACGTTGTTACCTGTTCCACATACTTTTTGTTGTCCAGGTCATATACCTTAAATTCTGTTCCGGCAATCAATACGGATTTCTTTGTTTCATCGTCTTTTTTCACGATTTTCAGTTTTGCCTTAAACTCTTCATCCAGAAGCACACGCCAGATCTGTGGCTCATTTGGATGATGCTCTGTGATATTCACTTCAAAATCATCGACCGGCTTGTAATTGTGCGGTGTTGTAGTTTCACGCACGATATAGCTTCCAAATGGTAATGGAATACTGCAGGCATAACCTTTTTCATCTGTAAAAATCTCAGTAGCTCCGTTTTCTCCACTCACTACTGGTTTAGCAGAATCAAAATCATAGCTTCCATCTGCTTTCTTTGTAAGGGAAGATTTCAGATAAACTGTAAATCCGGCTCCGGATAACAGATCTGCATCGGTCTTTCCATTGTTGGCTGCTTTGATAATCTGGAACGGCTGCTTGATCACCTGTTCACTGGAAATGCATTCTCTTTTTACTTCTGCAGTCATATCACCTTCATAACTACATTCAAGATCATGTTCTTCTGTATCTGCCAGGTATCCGGTCGGTGGTGTGATCTCCTTGACGTAATATTTGCCAAGATATAAGCCATCTACAGAAGCCTGTCCTTTTTCATCCGTTGTAAGAGAAGCCACCTGTTCCCCTGCTTTATAAATCACACCGGTTGCTCCATCCGGATGCACGATATCTTCACGGGCATATAATCCGTAGACTGCACCTTTCAGTGTTGCATCGCCCTGCGGAACGGCTTTTCCTGTTTCTTTATCAACTTTGAATAAATTGATCTTTGCTGTCACACGGTCATTGCTGAAGGTATGGGCAAAAGATACGGTTGCTTCTTTATCATTGGTGTAAGAAAACTTGAACGTATACACATCTTCTGTATTTCTTACATAGCCTTCCGGCGCCTGATCTTCTTTTACAGAATAGGAATATCCAATCGGAAGATCTGCTGTAAATTTTGCAGTTCCGTCTGCGCCAGTAGTTACTTTCTCAATCAGCGTTCCTTTTTTCACAACAACGCTTCCGTCTGCATTTCTGATATCATCGGATGCATACAGAGCAAAAATACCGCCTTTCAGTGGTTTCTTGGTGTCTTTATCCTGTTTTACTACGGAAACATCTGCTTTCTGTCTCTCGTTGTTAAAAGTCACATCTGCAAATACAACTTCTTTGTTCTGACCAGCATAAGTTAGAGTCACTGACTTTTCTTCGCTGCCGTTATAGAAAGAGTCCGGTGCTTTTGTTTCTTTTACCACGTAGGTTCCAAGATGCAGGTTTTTCAGTGTGACAGAACCATTCTCACCTGTTGTCAGGTTTTCTTTTACAAGGTCACCTTTGCTGTACACTTTTGTGCCATAAGCTGTTACGATATCTGCCCCGGCATACACGTTATACACTGCATTTTTCTGTCTGCGGTTTTCATACTGAAATACCGTTCCATTTTCACTGACATCTGCTCCGGTAAGAACCTGTCCTTCTTTGTAAATGGTAAGCTCTGCCAGCTGTTCCTTATTTTCCACGGTTACAGCTGAGGTCTTACTTGCTACCAGTTTTACATTTGTTGCCGTTGCATTTACTACATATCCCTGTGGTGCTGTGATCTCTTTCAGATAAACGGTATCCTGTGTCTTGATAATCGTAACAGAGGATTTTCCATTCTTATCTGTTGCAGGCATCTGAGTGATCAGCTTTGTACAAGCCTCATCGCTGTAAACGCCAAATACTGCACCTGCAAGATTGACATTCGCTGTATCGTCTTTCTTTACGATTTCGATCGTAGCCTGTTCAATCCATGAGACCTTTAAGCTTACATATTTTTCATCAGCAACACCTTCTCCAAATACAAATGCCAGATCCTGAACACTTGCATTCGTAGTCAATTTATATGCTGAATAATCTTTTGTAATACTTCCCTTCATCTTTGTAGAAAAAGAAGCACTTACATCTTTTGTCTGTGTCAGAGGAGCTGAGAGATAAAACGTGGTTCCTCCTCCAATTGTTACACTTGCACCTGCCGCACTTACATTTCCAGTAGATACATTATGGAGCTTTACTCCCTTTGGTAAGTCCATTGTGATTTTCTGCTGGGAAGATGCGTTGAACTGAATGTTCTCCGTTCTCTGAACATTTCCATCTACATAAGCCTTTACATTCGGCTTTGAAAATGACATCGCTACATCTGGTATTTCCGGCTTATTCACACAATAATTATAGAGTTCTTTTGCCAAAGCCTCTCCTGTAGCATTGGTTCCGTAAAATGCATCACTGCTTCCGTTGGCATATGATGCAGCCATGTGAATGATGATGAATCTTTTTCCTTCTGAAAAATCCGTGTGTTTATTCGCAAAAAAGCTTTCGCTCCCTGCGGCATCTGTGCCGTAATAACACACTTTTGCTAACGCCTGATTGTCTCCAATCTTTGTAATTGTATAATTTCCAGATCCAGGTCCTGGCTTTGCTGGCTGTACACAATACGCAGTTGCTCTGACGCTTCCGTAGCTGATATAGTACGGCTCTGTCAGATAGGTTCCAAGATTATAATCTGCATATCTATACAGTGGTCCTTTTTCAATTGTTACCTGCTGTGTACTTCTTGCTGAATAAGCTGAAACTGCTTCAAATGTTGCAATCTCTCCCTCTTCCATAGCATCAAGATCCACACCTTCGTCTCCTGCCTGTTCCAAAACATCATGAAGCTCTAACCCTGATTCTTCATCATAGGTATCCTGATTCTGTGCCTGCTCTACCAAATCATCAAATTCATCAGCGTCAATATCGGTAATCTCCGAGTCTGATTCTGACTCCTCCGCTTCTTCTGTCTGCTGTTCACTGCCAGCTGTTTCGGACTCAGTCACTGCTTCACTCCCTGCCGCCTCTGTCTGTACTTCTGTTTCTTTATCACGCACAATCAGTTTTCGGCTGATCTGGTACTTCGGATGCTCCTGATTTACCGGTTCCACATAATAGACCGCTTTGTAAGTGTCCGCATGATCTGTCGTAAAATCCTCATCCTTGTCGTTCTTTGCTTCCTCAAATGTGACTTTGACCTTGTTATCATCCTTGATTTCCAGTCCTGTGTAGTCTGATTTCACATCAAATACACTGCCTGTTTCGATTTCATAATCTTTGGCAGTCACCACCTCATCTTCATCCAGAAGGTCTTTCACTTCCTCATAAAGTGGAGGTTTTTCCTCTGGCTGGATCTCCGCTGCATATGCTGTCATCGGAGATAACACTGTACTAAGCATTGTCATGCCTGCCAGCAAGCCAGATACTACTTTTCTAAAATTACCTTTTTTCTTCATGCTAAGGTCCTCTCTTTCATATATTTGTATTAAAACAGACAGTCCTTAGACTGCCTGCAATACACTACTTATCGTTGTGGAAAAATAAGATTGAACTGTACATTTCCCTCTCCGGGATCGACCATCTCCACAGTTGCTTCATACTGTCTCCCTGTTTTTCTTGATACCAGATCCTTATAATGGATTTTTCCTTTAGACAGGAACTTCTTTGCTGCCGTCTTATCCATCTTTTTTCCCTGACTCGCAAGGAATTTATCATTCTTCCATAAGGTAAAAGTACAGTTCCGGTCAGAACAGTAAAAGTTTACTTTCCCTTCCTGGACATCTGCTCCACATCGGGGACATTTGCCAATGACTTCTCCTTTTGCCTTTCCCTGAAACTGATTTTTCTTTTCTTCTGAAATTCCCTGATACCTGGCAACCAGTTCCTGCATCAGCTCTGTAATCCCATTTAGGAATTCATCTGCTGTCTCTGTATTCTGGGCAATGTGATTCAATGCCATTTCCCACTCTGCGGTCATCTTCGGAGATTTAATCTCATCCGGTAGAACCGTAATCAGCACATTTCCATCATCTGTCGGCACCAGATTTTTCTTTTCCCTTTTCACAAAACCAGACTGAATCAGTTTTTCAATGATTGCTGCCCTTGTTGCAGGAGTACCAAGTCCTTTCTTTTCTGTATCTTCGGTCAGCTCTTCATTCCCTGCACGTTCCATCGCAGAAAGCAGGGTATCTTCTGTGTACTGTTTCGGTGGCTGTGTAAAATGCTCCGATACAAAAGAATCACAGGGACCATAATGCTTGCCTGCCCAGATATCCAACTCCGGCTCTTCTTTTTCTGCAATGATTCCAAAGAACTGTTTCAGTTTTTTCTCAATTGTCTTGAACCCTTCCTGTTTTGTTTTCTTTGCATTGAGATAAAACGTATGATAATTGCAGGTAATCTGACATTTATGACTCTCATAAATATAAGGATCTGCAGTTGCTGTCAGAACCCTGGCACTGATCAAATACAAAATCTTGCGGCTTCGTTCTTTCAGTTCACCAATATCTGCTTTGGCTACTTCCATAGTCGGGATAATCGCATGGTGATCAGATACTTTCTTTGAATTTAATACCTTACTCACGTCTGGCTGATATTCCAGACCTTCAACATAAGGCATTTTCCCAAGTAACATCTGAATCAGAGTTTCTGTGCTTTCTCCCATCTCATCTGTCAGATACTGGCTGTCTGTTCTCGGATAAGTGACAAGCTTCTGCTCATACATCTCCTGCACAGCATCCAATGTCTGCTGTGCGGTATAGCCAAACATTCTGTTAGCTTCCCTCTGCAGGGTGGTCAGATCATAGAGTTTTGGAGGGCGGACCGTTTTCTCTTTCACATCATCCTTCTCCACTTCGCACATACGCTCCTGACACTCTGCAGCCACTTTATCTGCATCTTCTTTTTTCTGAAAATGCTCTGTGACCGCATCCATATCGTCAAACTTGATATGAGCCATATAATATTTTTCTTTGGTAAATTCCTTGATCTTCTGATTTCGATCCACGATCATGGCAAGTGTTGGTGTCTGTACTCTTCCAACTTTCAGATTCTGGTTATACAGAACGGAAAAAAGACGGCTCGCATTGATTCCCACCAGCCAGTCTGCCTTTGCCCTGCAAAGTGCTGACTGATAGAGACTGTCATAACACGAACCGTCTTTTAATGACGCAAATCCATCTTTAATTGCCTGTTCTTCCATGGAAGAGATCCAGAGTCGCTTCATCGGCTTTTTACATCCTGCCTGCTCATACACCAGACGGAAGATCAGCTCACCTTCACGTCCTGCATCAGTGGCACAGATCACTTCATCTACTTTGGAATCTCTCATAAGTTTCTTTAAGATTCCAAACTGCTTTTTCGTACCTTCCAATACCTTATGTTTCCAACATTCTGGCACAATCGGCAGATCATCATATCTCCATTTTTTATATTTTTCATCGTATTCCGATGCATCACATAATCCAACCAGATGTCCTACGCACCAGGAAACGATATAACCGTTTCCCTCCACGTAGCCATCTTTTCTTGTTCTGGCTCCAAGCACGGAAGCCAGTGCCATCGCAACCGATGGCTTTTCTGCAATCACTAATTTCATTTACTCCTGCTCCTCTTCTTCATCTTCCAGCACATTATCGTCAAAATCTTCATCTCTCAGGATTTCCGGTTCTGTACTTTCTTCCTGCTCATCTGCATCGTCTACTTCCCGCTTTTCAGACTCTGAATCTTCGGATTCATCTTCATCCTCTTCCATCTCATCCTCGTCATCATATTCATGCTTTGGTTTATAGACTTTGAAGTAATATCCTCCTGCCGCAGCTCCGACTGCAACCAGTGCAATCAAAAGATACGTTCCAAATGGACTTTTATCTTCAGGCATCTGAATATCATCCTCTACCTTATCTTTCTCGGCTGACTCTGTCGTTTCCGGTTTTTCTTCCTCTGCTTTTTCTCTGGTTCTGCATAAACCGTATCCACTTCCGGAAGTGTCACCGAATCAGAAAGTGTGAAGTTCATCAGATCTTTTTCACTGACTTCTGTAAGAAAATACACATTATCCTGAGATTTTGAATTATCAATGATCAGATAGAAAATCTTACCACTCTTAGTTGAAATGGTATAAAACTCTTTTGTGCCTTCCGTAGCTGTTTTGGTAACAGAATCTGCTGTCTCGCCTTCTTTATTAAGCTGTTCCTCAATACCTGTCACTGTCCGATCATCCACAGTTCCTTTTGCATCTGTTGGCTCAGAAGCCTGTGCATCCTGCGGAAGTGGTGAAGTCGTTGTTTTCTCAGTCCCAGTTGCATCTGCACTGGTCGTGGTTGCCATCGCACCATTGCTGTCACCTGAAGTTTTCTGTTTCTCTGCCTGCTTCTTTGCCCATTCATAATAAGGATTCTGCAACACATACTTTTCAGAAGTATTTCCGGCACCATCCGTTACCGTGATTTCAATCTGTTTTGTTGTAAAATCTTTCTGTGTCAGTTGCACTCTCAGCATTCCATCCTTCAGATCTGTATAAGTGGTGCCATTAACTGTCACAGAAGTAATGCCGGAAACGGTATCATTTCCCTGAATCGTCAGTACACCATCTGTCAGAGATGCAGAAAG
>ENA-OQJD01000047-OQJD01000047.1-human-gut-metagenome-genome-assembly--contig:-NODE-47-length-16435-cov-2.573338_pt1 | contig 16435 bp, 11 predicted proteins | sample MGYA00242596_ERZ504762 | MGnify/ENA primary metagenome ERZ504762 (study PRJEB26092, sample SAMD00036356) | human gut metagenome | host: Homo sapiens | study: EMG produced TPA metagenomics assembly of... | reverse complement strand
ATAGTAATGAACAAAAAATAAGCCGATTTTTCATTCAAACGATGAAAAGGTATAGAAATACTTACCGTCTTTTTAGTTCCAGTTCCTCATCACGCAGCATCCTCTCATTCAGTTTCTCTTGCATCTTGTCAAGGAAGTAGGTGCGGCTTTCGTTCTTCCGGCGTTTGATATCAGTGTAGAAGCGGTAGCAGTCTTTAGAATCAACCCCGAATATCTTATAGAGAAGTGGAGCGAGTTGTTTGAGCGGCATATTGCCGTTGTTGATGCAGCCCATCACGTCTATGCCGTAGATAAGTTCCACGAGGTCGATGGCGTTGCCCGTCCATTGAAGAAGGCTGGCGGTGGTTTCTGTTGCGTTATTGGCGGATATTAGTGGTGACACTTGAGGCGTGGCAAGGAATTTCTGCATCTTTCCTTACGAACCGACAGAGCCTTGCTGACGTAGGCGGCAATCTCTCTTTTTTCTTCTGACAGATTACGCACGGGATGGTGCTGCAACTCGATTTCGATGTAGGCAAGCGCGATGACGGTAAGGTTCATGTCCATGCCGCCGTTGCACAGTTCGATCACTTGGGTGGCGAAAGCCGTGTATGCCGTTTCCATATTGCAGTCGCCGGCTTCGTTTATCAGGCGGAAAAAGTCGGTTTCCGCCAGCAAGAAATAATTCATGGTTCTGTCAATTTTGAAAATTACACTTTGTTTTCTGCGTGCGCACATGAATATAATTGGCAAAAAACGCGGCAGAAAATAAAAAATCCAACACTCAATTTTACAAAGTGCTGGATTTCAGAGGTGTAAAATTCAGTATTTTTTCACAAGGACAAATTATCTCCGACTTAAATTGTTTGTAATCAGAACATTTATTCTATTCCTGAAAATAGAAATGTATGCTTGCCGCACATTTTGGTTATCTTGCTTTTTTATCAAGGATATAGATAATGCGACATACACCGTTGGGATAGCTTTTCAAGGAGGAAAGCGTCCAGTGTTGCTCTGGCAGAGCCGACTTAAAAAAATGTCGTCCGCTTCCGGATATGAAAGGAACGGTGTATAGTATGATTTCATCCACAGCGTGCATACGCAGAAGTCCATTTATATAGTCTGCCGTGTCCGGTGTGGCTTCCGCGAGATAGCAGATGTTTGTGCCGTCTTTTCTCCATTCGTGCAGCATTGAAATGGAATAGTCCGGTGTCACACGGTAAAGAGCTTTCTTCCTGATTTCATCAAGACCGCAACGGTCAAGGCACAAATCCTGATGTGCTTTATCATATAACTCTGAAGAAAGACATCCGTCCATCGTCAGTACGGCGAGAATCTGAACTTTACCCATAATCGTTACCTTTCGTTAAGCAAGGACAAAAAAGTAGCGTGCAATCCACACTACTTCAAGCGTAGGCTCTGGTAAAGCCCCTGAAAGAAACGCGTGAATGCACGCTATGCGTAAGCATAGCATAAGCACCACGCAATTAGCTTCTTTCAGTTTCAATTTACCAGATTTACGCCTGAAACTCCTTGCGGTCTTATTCTATATGTCGGCGGCGAAAAGCTCCTGCAAATCGCCGTTTTTTCTCAAATGTTATGCAAAGATAGCCAAATTCAGTGAATTACGGGCTATGATTGCTTGAATTTATATTTAAGTCCATACTCTTCAAGTTTACTGTATAACGTTGTCCTGCCTATTCCGAGCAGTTCGGCGGCGACACTCCGGTTGCCGTTTGCCTGTTTCAACGCCCGTAATATCCGTTCCTTATCCTCCGCGTCATTGCGCAGGGCGAAGCTGACGGGTGAGGTCGGCTTTGTCACGGCAAGCTCCAGATGTTCTTTCGTCACCACACCTTCCTGCGCCTGCAATACAGCTCCCATTATCTTTTGCCGAAGCTCCCGCACGTTGCCCGGCCATGCGTGTGTCAGCAACGCTTTACGGGTTTCGGAACTGAACCCGCTCACATTACATTCCAGTTCCTTGTTGGCTACCTCACGGAAGAACTCCGCCAACGGCATGATGTCTTCCTGACAGTCACGCAACGGCGGCACGGTTATCACGAAGTCATGCAGACGGTAGAGTAAATCCTGCCGGAAACGCTTTTCACTCACTGCCGCTTCCAGATCCTCGTTGGTGGCGGCGATGATGCGGACATTGAAACTTCTGTCCGATTTGTCACCGATCGGACGATACCGCCTCTCTTGTATGGCACGGAGTAACATCTGTTGGGTTTCCAACGCGAGGTTGCCCACCTCGTCCAGAAACAGCGTGCCGCCTTCCGCCTCATGGAAATAGCCTTTCTTGGCACAGTCTGCTCCTGTAAACGCTCCCTTGACGTGTCCGAAGAAAGCTGAGGGAGCAAGCTCTTTGGTGAGTGAACCGCAGTCCACCGCCACGAATGGCTTGACTGCCCGCTTGCTCTTGTCGTGCAGGTGGTGGGCAATATGTTCCTTACCCGTGCCGTTCTCTCCGAATATCATCACGCTCATATCGGTAGCGGCTACCAGCCTTATACGGTGCATGATTTTCTGAAATGCGGAACCTTCACGGGCAAACACGGGCATACGGCGTTGTCCCGCCTGTCGTTCTTTCTGTATGGAACGGAGAAGAGGGACCAGTTTATCTTCCACAAGCTGTTTGGGGATATAGTCTATCGAACCGAGCTTCATGCTTTCCACGGCGGTATGCACTTCGGCATAGTCGGTCATGATAATGAAGGGTTGCATCTTTCCCTCCTTTCGCATCCAGCGCAAAAGGTCTATACCGTTACCGTCAGGCAGACGCAGGTCGGCAACCACGATGTCATTATCCGTTGCCTGTTGCAGATGTTTCTTCGCGGTTGAGAGGTGGTAAGCCTTCACGGTGCGGTAGCCCTCCCGCGCCAGCATGTTGCAGACAAACTCGCAGTACACGATATTGTCTTCTACCACAATTATTGTTGTCTTATCCATCTTCGTATTTTCTCCTTTCCTCTTCTGCCAACCGGATTATTTCCGCTCCCTTATCCAGCACAGCAGTCACAGCATGGCTTAACGCTTCACCATCCGGGAGTACATCGCCATGAAGCAATCTGTAAAGTACATTCAGCGGTTGGTCGGCACGTAGCACCTCCCACGAGCTGCGCAGGTGGTGTGTCAGGGAATCCAGCTTTTGCAGGTCTTTTTCTGTTGCCGCTTCCCGTATTGTCTGCATCTTCTTTTTCAGTTTCCGTCATCAACTTTTCCAGCATAACGGCTTCATTGCCGTAGGACAACAAGGCTAGAAAAATCCGGTTTCCCGTCCGGTGTTTCTTTTATGGCACACCTGTCGGAAACCTCCATCAGTTCCGATATGGAGAACGGCTTGAACAGGCATCCGGCAAAGCCTTTTGCCAATAGTTCCCCTTTGTTACAACTGCCCGAAGCGGTTGCCACAACCACCGGGATTGTTGGTGAATTGCCCACGTTGGACGAACGCAACAGTTCCAGCAATTCGAAACCGTTTATACCGGGCATATTCAAGTCTGTCAGCAACAGGCTGTATTCTTTCTGGCGTATCATTTCCATCAGTGCCGCAGCATCGGTGCAAGTGTCGCAGTGTATTCCTTCTTGGGAATACATCTCTTTCAGCATCAGAAGTAATACCTCATCATTGTCAATGGCGACAACATCATGGAATTTATTGTTATGATAAACAGGTGTATTGCTTGTATATCCAAGCTGTTCTTCAGCTTCCTGCATAGAAATTTCAACTGTGAAACGACTGCCTTTCCCTTTCTTGCTGTCCAAACGGATTGTTCCGCCAAGCATCGACACAATATTACGCATTATGGCAAGCCCAAGCCCGAAACCCTCCTTTGCGGCGGCATTTGATAGACGTTCAAACGCACCGAACGCTTGTTTCTGTTCCTCTTCTGTCATGCCTGTACCTGTATCTTCAACGACCAGTGTCAGAACTCCATTATCATATTCAGTAATCAAAGAAACACCGCCTTCTTCTGTGAACTTGACAGCGTTTGACAGCAGGTTATTCCCGATTTGTATTATTCGCTCTTTGTCGGTCAATACAATGGCATCGTGTCCAGTCTTCACGGACAAGGACAGCCCTTTGTTCACGGCAACAGGCATGAACTCCGTTTCAAGTGTGTGCGTGATTGCAGAAATCCGGCAGGGTGACAGACGGGGCTGTTCCTTGCCGTTGTCCAGGCGGAAGAAGTCAAGCAAAGTGTTGAGCATATCCCGCATACGGTCGGAGGATTGCAGTATGTTTTGGATATACTGCCCGGACTTATCCTCACACTGTTCTTTCCGTATCAGTCCGGCATAGCCTGTTATTGCTGTCAGCGGTGTGCGCAGTTCATGGGTGATAGTATGCACCGCCTTCTTCCTTGACGTTATCAGTGCCTCGTTCCGTTGTACGGATTGTTCCAGTTGCCTTATCAAATCAGTTGTCTTGTGCTTGTATTGTTTAATGCTTTTGGCATCACGATGTATAATGATGTAGGAAATTAACAACAATAGAAGAACGAATCCCATTAAACCGCCTACTTGCATAAATGACTTTTCACGCATGGCAACTATTTCGTCTTCCCGGCTTTGCAGGTCGGTTTGTACCTTTTCTTCTATTTGGCAAATCAATTCTTGCAGTTGTCTGTTAAGTTCTGCATTACGAGCTGCAAGGCTGTCGGCTTGTTCCGACAATTGGCGACCCTGCACTTTCTGTTCACTGATTACGTTTCTATTGACCGAATGAAGGATAGTAGTTGATACTGCTGGAGTTACTTCCTTTTTTTTGCCGAATATGCCTAAGAAACCTTTTCGTTTTGGCTTTTTGGACTGTTCCTGCACACTTTTCTGCACAATAACCGGAATTTGATTGGCTATCTTCTTGTTAATAGATTGTTGTTCATCCATTAACCGGACTATCTGGAACATCTGTCGTTCCTTATCCTCTAAAAGACTGCGCACACTATCGATGCGCTCTGCTGGATAGGTGACCTTGAAACGGCAGAGCATACTGTCCATTGCCATACGCCGTGCATGGTAATGCTCGATATCTTTATCGTTCCATTCCAGTATCGTTTCACCCAATAGAGAAAATTTTATCATTTGAATATTGATATTGTTTATTTCTTTTCGGAACTCGTCTATTTTTTTATTGCCAAGTTCTAATGCTTCTATCTCCTGCCATTCATAGAGGCTATTATATGCCATACATCCGATAAGAATGGAGATAAGTATATATCCCAACCGTATTGCCTTATAGAAATTTCCTGACCGCTCCATTATTTTGATGACATTGATTTTTGAAACATGAATAAAAGTTTATCTTTTTCGTTCATGCGGATATTATCAGAATAACCGCCTTTTGTTATTTGATACCCACATGGCTTAACCATAAAAATGCCTAAGCCCTTAGTGTATGAACTTACTTCTGAGGCATAGTCTTTACTTGTATTTAATGGAACTTTCCCTTTAATATGACACCACTCATTATTACAACTGATGTCTTCAATCTCAGACATCATTTTTTGTCAAATCTGTAATAGCTTTGGAACTCGCCACCTGAGGTATCTGCAACTCAAACAGAGCATCGGTTCGAGAATGTCCACACCTGACTGTTGCAAAGCCAGCCTGAAGACATAAGGGGTCGAGCTGTCTGAAATCAGCAGGTGTGCTCACCGGGCTATAATACTCGGCTTGAGTGAAAGTTACTTTCAGATCTGTCACTTCCCATCCATGTAACCCCGATTGGCACGACATACGAATCCCTTCAAAAACAGCATTTTGAAAAGAATGATTCAGATAACCATAGGAGATGTCACTTTCTATTTGCAACCCTGCCCCTAACGGTAAGGGTTCAAGAGTCAGCCCTATTGTGGCCCAGTAAGGGTTGGGTGGCACTTCTATCTGAATAATCTTATTGACCTTTTTTACAGGTCGTTCTTTGTAGATAGTCTTGATCTCATCAAAATGGACCTTTACGGAAAATCGTTCTTCCAGCAATGTCTGTATGATTTCCTTTTGGGTTAAACCATATAACGAGATTTCCAATTCATCACTATATGAGTTTATGGAAAAGGACAAAGACGGGTCTTCAATCCACAATGTATTCAGAGCGGATATCACCTTGCTTCTCTCTTCGGGCTTGTCTGGTCGGACGGAGGATTTGAGAGCGGGATGCTGATGAGATAATCCTTGAATCAAACAAGGTTCAGCACCTAAATAATCTCCGATTCGAAAATCTTCCATATCCTCTACAATCGCGATATCATTGGCACCCACTTCATCAACATTTATCTCTCTGCCCTGATAAATAGTTTTCAGATTTTTAATCTTGATGGATTTTTCCGAATCGTTGATTCTTACAACGTCTCGAAGTCTCAGACTTCCGTCAATTATTTTTAGAAAACTTCTTTTATGTCCTTTGGGGTCATGCTCTATCTTATAGAGATAAGCTGAAAGTCTGTTTGAGACTGATGCCGGAGGAAGTATAAAAGAAGAGATGGCGTCCAACAACTCATTGATACCGATATTGAACATTGCTGATCCATGTAGCACCGGATAGACTTTGGCTTTTTCCACAAGAGCGATTATCGTATTCCAATAATCAGCCGGTGAAATTTCGCTATCCGCCAAATACCGTTCTAATATATTGTCGTCATGGTTGCATACAAATTCTTTGTATTCTTCCTTTATATATGTTTGGGAGCAAATCGGATAAACCAATCCATCGACAACAGTTTGCATAAACAGGACATCTTGCGACAGATTTGTTTTTATATCCAGATACAAACGCTCTAAATTCACACCGGCACGGTCAATCTTATTGATAAATATAATTGTCGGGATTTGCAGCTTTTGTAAAGTATTGAACAGCAACTTTGTCTGCGCTTGTATGCCTTCCTTTGCGGATAAGATGAGGACTGCTCCATCAAGCATTTTGAATGTCCGCTCCACTTCCGCAATAAAATCCATGTGTCCCGGAGTGTCAATGATATTGCATTTCACTCCATTCCAGATAATAGATGTCGTAGAAGCCCGGACAGTAATTCCTCTACGTTTCTCTATATCCATAGAGTCCGTTATGGTGTCACCATTATCCACACGGCCGCACTTTTCCGTTGCTCCACTGGCAAACAGCAGATTCTCGGTTACGGAAGTTTTTCCTGCATCAATGTGAGCAAGAATTCCTAAATTTATAATATTCATTTGGATTAAGCAATAATATACTACAATAGATGCATTGTCGAAACGCACCTTTTAATACCTCCTCGTAGCATGTGAGAACTACAGGATTACTAACTCGTATTAATATGTATATTATTACTGCCGCAATAACGTATTAACAAAATTACAAACAAAAAAATATATCTAAACAAAAGTAGGAGGTATTTTTTAACTTTTTACCATAGACATTTTATTAGGGAAGCGTAGGTTCAACTGGTAAGTACAAATAAGTAGAAACGTTTGAACAACACCGTTTTAGGAAGTTGAAAAATCAAGTTTCTCTCTCGGTATAGCGTTTATTTTGGCCAATATCTTCTTTAGTTTGGCATTTGTGTATTTCCCATTCGTGTTCTATTTAGCTCCTTATTATGAGTATGTAGCAAGTTACTTATCAAATTCAGCCTCTTTGAGGGTCAAATATGGTTTTGCAAATGGTGACTGACAAGACATAAACAAGGTCAGCAGGAATTTTTTACATAAATGGACATGAATGTATATAACCTAAAATAAGAATAAATTTTAATAAGGGCTGCCCAAAAAGAAAAAATGCAGTTACCATCCTACAGATACTTGCAGAAAGGATAAAATTTACTTTTAGACCTTTTGGGATAGCCCCCTATTAATACTTCAGATAAAATTCCTAAGGTTATATTTTCAATCCTTTGGACCGGGTTTCCTCCTTGGCATACAGCCCCGGATGCCCAGTTATGGTGTGATTGGCGATAATACTTTCCGATGGATTGCGTATTTGCGGCGGTGCATTTTTCGGAATATTGCGCCTGCCTGTTCCGTACATCTTCCGCTTCCGGCTTGACCTGTTGCCCTTCGTTCTCCTTTTCGGTGACTTCGGGCGTGGGCGGCGCAAGTTCCAGCTGTATTTTTCGGTCAAGTGCGGCAAGTTCAGACTTCAACTGTTTCAGTTCTTCCTCCTTCTTCCACACCTTGCCCGCTATCTCCTGCAACTGCGGTATCTCACGTTCCAGCACTTCATTCTTAGTCTTGTACTGGTCGATGATGGAGGGGATGCGCTCCAAAGCGTTGAGGAAATTGCGGGCGGCGGCCAACGGGTCAGCCATTGCCAGATGTCCGTTGTTATAGGTGTACTTGTAGTTCCCCTCGACCACGAAGCGGTTGTCGGTGAACTCCAATCCCTCTTTGAGTATCCTTTCGCTCACCACCTTTATCGGAAAACCGTAAAGTTCTCCGACCTGCGTGTAAAGCCCGCCTGTAGTGGCGTTTTTCGCTATCTCCTGCAAACGCTTTCCGATGACCTTCTCATCGGCGGAATCCACACCGTCCACCTTTATCATATTAAGGCGGTTGCCCTCCTTGTCGGTCTGCACCACCGAAAGGAAGCGGTTCCAGTCCTCCGTCATGGCATCTATGAAAGCCGTGTTGTTGCGCAGTTCGCCGGTCTTTGACTCCAGTTTGAACTCCGAATCACGCTTGCCCTTGTTGAATGACTTGCGTTCCCCTTCGAGCGAGGCGATGCGCTTTTCAAGTTTCGCCTTGTCCAAAAGGTCGGTGTTTCCGGAGAGCAACGCCATGTATTCTGAGAAATTCATGCCCGATTTCTCGTCCATCGCCCCCTCGTCAATGGTACGCGCACCCATAGCACCGCTTTTGAGCTGCGAGATGAAAGTCTGCTTGCAATGCAGGAGGTTAAATTTGTAGCTGTCCAGCGACTTCTCTACCGCGTAGATAATCACGTCTACGTTGTTCCCGGCGAAATGCTTGGCAATCTCATTCCCGGCTCTAACTCCGCGTCCGTCACGCTGTTGCAGGTCGGACGGTCGCCACGGCGTGTCCAAATGATGGATTGCCACACACCTTTTCTGCGCATTCACACCCGTTCCGAGCATGGAGGTGGAGCCGAACAGCACACGCACCGTTCCGGCATTCATGGCGTCTATCACCGCCTTCCGCGCCTTGTCGGTCTTGCACTCCTGAATGAAGCGCACCTCGCTTGGCGGTATGCCGTAATCCTCCGTCAGTTTGCGCTTGATTTCCGAATAGACGTTCCACCCGTCGCCCGGCTGGTATGTACCCAAATCCGAGAATACGAACTGCGTTCCCTTCTGCGCGTCGTATTTTTGGTAATACTCCGCGATCGTCTTGGCACAGTGGCTCGCCTTGTTGTCGGGGTGGTCTTCATAATTCGGGTCTATCATGCGCATGTCGAGTGCCATTTTCCGGGCATAGTCCGTGGCGATAAGCATCTTCGCCTTTTCTTCCGTTTCCGAAAGCGGCAGCCTGCCCAACAGGGTGGCATCGCCCGTCTTGGCGAACTGCATCAGCTTCTGAATGAAGTCCTCCTGCTCCGGCGTGGGCGGTATGTGGTACAGTATCTCGTTCTTGGCGGGGCGGTCAACGCCCACATCCTCCGCCGTTCGGTAGTCCGTAATCTCATTATAGAAGGCGGCAAGCTCCGGCACTTTGATGAAGTATCGGAAACGCTCCTTCTGCACCACGTTGTTCGTCACGTTGAACTCAAAATCCGTCGTCTTCTTGGCGAATATCGCCGCCCAAGCGTCGAAACACCTTATGTCCTGCCGTTCCAGCTCCTTCGGGCGCAAATACTTGAACAGCAGGTACAACTCCGTCAGCGAGTTGCTGATGGTAGTACCCGAAAGGAAAGTCGCTCCCAAGTCCCTGCCCGTGCGCTCCTGTATGGTGCGTATGGCAAAGAGCATGTTCAGTGCCTTCTGGCTTCCCTCGCTGTTTCCCAGCCCTGCCACACGGTCGTGGCGTGTGTTGAACGTCAGATTTTTGAACTGGTGGCTCTCATCTATGAAGATGTGGTCGATGCCCATCTGCTTGAAATCCACCACGTCGTCCGTGCGTGACTTTATGGCGTGTTCCACCTTCTCCAGCTTCGCTTCAAGGTTGTGCTTGCGCTTCTCCAATCCTTTCAGCATCGCCCGCGACACGTTCTTTCCCTGCCGGCGCAGCACTTCGAGGTTTTCCTCCACCGTGTCAAGCTCCGCTTGCAGGATGCGCTGCTGCAACTCCGGCGACTGCGGTATCTTGCCGAACTGGTCGTGCGACATGATGACGCAATCGTAGTCGTTGTTCTTTATATTATTGAAGAAGCGCACACGGTTGGCGGTCGAAAAGTCCTTTTCCGAAGCGTACAGAATACGTGCGTTGGGATATGCCGCCTGATAGGTGGCGGCAATCTCCGCGACATTGGCTTTCAGCCCGATAATCATCGGCTTGTGCGCCAGATTCAGACGCTTCATCTCATGTGCAGCGATGCACATTATCAGCGTCTTGCCGGTTCCCACCTCGTGGTCACAGATCCCGCCGCCGTTCTGTTTCAGCATCCAGACGCAATCCATCTGCGAGGGATAGACGCTCCTGATGCCCCGGCTTGCCAAGCCTTTCAGATTGAGGTCGGGGAAAGTCTGGTGCGAGCCGTCATACTTCGGGCGCACGAAACAGTTGAACTTGCGGTTATACATCGTCACAAGCCGCTCCTTGAACTGCGGCGACTGCTCTTCGAGCCATTCGGAGAAGCCGTTTCGTATTTCGTCAATCTTGGCGTTGGCGAGCTGTATGCCCTCGCTGTCGCGCACCTTGATGTCGTTGCCATGCTCGTCCTTGCCGATGGACTTCATCATGTCAGGGCAGGTGTTGTGCAGGGCGTGTTTTAGGAGGTGCATACCGTCATAGTTCCGGTAATACCCCTTCACCAGAAACTCGTCCGTGATTTTCATGGTGCGGTAGCCGCAAGCCACCGAAAACTCGTCCATGCTGGTGGAGTAGGCGATTTTCACCTCCGTGTCGAACAGCCGGCTCATGTAGGCGGCATAGACACCCGTCGGAATCCAGCGTTCCCCGAAATTGAAGTCCAGATCCTCGAAGGCGATGCGCGGCGGTTCGGCTTCTTTCAGAGCCTCCAACGCCTGCTTCACCTCCGGCATACGCTCATTTTCGGGATTGTCGCCCATCCAAGCCTCTATGCGTTCCGCCTTCTCTATCACGTTTCCTGCGATGAAGCGGTCTTTGATTTCGTAACCGGTCACGAGCGGATTATAATAGATGCGCCCTTGCAGGGTTGTGAGCAATTCCTCCGCCGTGCTGTCGGTTATCGTTCTCATATAGTCAATATCGACTGTGCCGAACTTGTTGAGCGACGCGGACAGGGCTTCTTCGGGTGAGCCTACGTTGGCATGGCTCTCCACCGCGAAGGAAACAGGACGCTCGAACGATGTCCGCCTTGACGAACTTTCCGTTCTCCGCCCGTTCCAGCGAAAGGATGTCGCGCCCGCCCGCGTCCATCATCACTAACTTCACGTTCTGCTTGGCATTGAGATAGCCGTAACGCATGACAAACTCATCGTAACAGGTGTTCAGATGTTCACGCCACGGGACATTTGCTTCGTGCAGGTTCGATTCATAGCGGTACAGACGCTCGTAGGCGTCACGCAGCGACACATACAACAACGCCTTTTCCTTCTGGTATCCTTTCAGGTCGAGCGGCTGGAATGTCGCCCCGTATGGCGTGATGTCCTTCAGGTAGCCGATGTTATGACGCCCCCGGTCAGCCACCAGCGACCCTTCGCGCAGGTGCATCTCCGGCGTGCGGTGGTAGGCACGCGGAGAAAGGTCCACGACTGCCTCCTTCGGCTTTTCCGCTTCGATGTCGGGGAAAAGGGAAGTTACCACCGCTTCCGATGGGGTATCTGTAACGGCAGGTGCGGTGACTGCCTCCGGCTGTGTTTCCTCCTGCCGGGGTTGGTCACGTGGTACTTCCGGCGTGACCGTCGCAGCCGTTCTGTTTTCCTGCTTCTCATTATGATGCCTTGCCAGCTCCCGAAGTTCCTTCCTGCGCTCCGGTGTGAGTTCCATCATCATCTCGTAGAAGCCGTTGATGGGAGGATTGGTTTCCCAATCCAGCTTTGCATAGATGTCGTCCGGGTCGGCAGGCTTGGCGGCACTATCCGCTTTCGCTTCTTTGTTTTCCGTAACATTCTGTGTGGTCTGCACCTGCGACTTGGGCGTAACGCGTCTTGCCGGGCTTTCCTTTTCGCCGTTTTTTCTTTTTGGCGGTTTTAGGCTGGCTGACCTCTTCCGTCATGCCCCAGAGGTCGAGCAACGTGAGCTGCACTCCGGCGGAATATTTCGGACGAGGTTCTATCTCCGGCTTTTCCTCTGCGGATTGCGGTTTTTCCGTCGGAGTTTCCACCGTCTGCGCCGAAGATTCCGTTTCCTAATTTTATAGAAGGACGCTCTACCTCCTTTTGAACGGTAACCTTTTCTTCCGTTCCCGCCTGCCGGATTGTTCCCGAATACAGGCGCATGGCAAACCTGTAATGGAAATCCTCGTCAAGCATACGGCGCAAGTCCCCGGCTATGCCTGCGGTCTTGCCCTCGTGCAGATAGACCATAGCGGGTTTCCCGTAGGGGTCGGTGTCAAGTTTCGCCGTCGTATGCACGATGCGTTCCGGGTGGTGGATGAAATAGGCGTTGTCGGTCAGGTCGGTTTTCGTGTCCGTCTGTATCACGGTCATCAGCCGCTCGTCCTGCGACATTTCCTTCTTGCTGAGGTTCTTTTGCAGGACAATCAGGTCACTGCCCACCTCCGTACCCGCGTTGTCCGTGAACAGGTTGTTGGGCAGGCGTATCGCGGATACCAGATCAGCCTGACTGAACAGCTCGTTACGCACGGAGGTCTTGGTGCTGTTCAATACCCCTTGCGAGGTGATGAACGCCACGATACCGCCGTCACGCACGGCATCCAGCCCTTTGAGAAAGAAATAGTTGTGGATGGCTTTCTGGGCGGAGCGTCTGCCAAAGGAATCGCTACGCTGAAACTCCGCGTCGAACACGGCGATGTCACCGAACGGAATGTTGGACACCGCCAAGTCGAAATAATTGTTGAACGGTCTTTCGATTTTCTCAAAACCGCAGGTTCGCATCTTTTGGTCGGGATAGAGATGCCGCAGGATTGTGCCCGTGAGCAGATCCTTCTCGAAAGCCATCACATCCGCATTGGGGCTGTGCCGCAGCACGGAGCCCACGAATACACCGACACCTGCCGACGGTTCGAGCATACGGGCGGGGCGGACGCTGTAATCCGCCAGCACGTCCGCGATGGTGTCGGTTATCTCTTTGGGAGTGTAGAAAGCGGTCAGCACGGACGCTTTGAGCGAATCCACAAACCGCTTGTACTCCGTTTCGTCCTTGCTGTTCTCACGGATGAGCCTGTGCAGCTCCACCGTAGGGGCGAACAGTTCGAGGTCGGATTTCGCCCACCGGACGGCATCCGTCAGTTCCTTCGCAGGGTTGAGGATACATTTCAGACCTCCGAAACCGCAGTACCTTTGAAGTATGGCACGCTCTTCGGTTGTCGCTGTTCTCTGTTCCCTGTCAAGGATGAATGCCGTCCGTATCGCCTCGATGTTGTCCCGCAGTTTCTGTTTGCGGTTAAACGCCATATTCCCCGATGAAAAGGACAGTTGCCCCCGTCAGCTCCGTGTAGAGCAGGTCGTAATCGGAAGACAGGGCGAAATTGTCGTCCGAAAGGTCATAGACGGTGAACACGTTGCCGACAAGCGGCAGGAATTTCTGTATGAAGGCTTCACGCTTCTCTTCCGGCACTTCGTCTGAGAACTCGTTTTCCACGACTTCACGGAGCATGGCGTACCGGGAATAGCGCAGCCCGCACAGCAGCGTGTCCATAGCCAGCTCCTGCGCACCGTCGGCGGGATAGCCTTCAATCCGCGCCTTTTCATACGTTTCGGCGGCACGATCGGCGCGTTCCCGTATGAAAGCGGTGTCGGTCGCCTGTTCAAACTTGTTCGTGCGGAGATAGTCCAGCAAGTACAGACCGTAATAGGAAAAGTCAGTCTGATTCTCGTTTTTCTTCTTGTTGTTCATTACTTTGGATTTAGCGGATTGATAATTAACGGGATAATGGTTGGAAAAAGGAAGAAAAAGGCACTCGGTATCCCTCCGAGTGCCACCACTAAATCCAAAGTATGAGTGTAATCCGGTATCGAAGAACAATTCATTACTCTGAACAAGTGGCAAAGTTAGCATTATTTCTTCCGTCCTGAAAATTTCTTGCCCTTTTTAGCCTCCGGGAACACAAAAGTCGTGTTATATTCCCCGTCAAAGGCGACAATGGCATCGAAACTACTTGCCCTGTTTGCTCTTGAAGCCTTTGAGCAGCTGGGTATGCCCGTCAGTGAGCAGGTCTTTGATTTCATCATCGGACAGGGTGCGACCCGCTTTCAGCCGGAACACGGGCAGTCCGCACTCAGTGTTGTCGCAGCGTACTACCTTGCCGTAGAACCGCATCCTGCCCGTGCCGCACTTGGGACATGCGCAGCCGGAGTCACGGCTGCCGAAGAGCTTGTCGCACGAGAACAGTTCGGAGGTTATCTCACGTGTGTACGCCTCTATCTCCTTGCGGAAGGTGTCGGCGGACAGTTCCCCGCGCTCGATACGCGCCAGCTCCTTTTCCCATTCGCCCGTCATGGCAACATCGGCGATACGCATCGTCTTCACGACGGAATTGAGGGCAAGTCCTTTTTCGGTGGGAACAAGCGATTTCTTGCAACGTTCCATGTAACCGCGCTTGAAAAGCGTTTCGATGATGGAGGCGCGTGTGGCGGGAGTGCCGATGCCGCAGTCCTTCATCGCCTGCCGCAGCGCGTCGTCCTCGATTTCCTTGCCCACCGTTTCCATAGCGGACAGCAGGGTGGCTTCAGTATGCAGCGGTTTCGGCTTGGTCTTTCCTTCGGTGATGGAGGTGGCTTTAAGAGTGAGCGTGTCGCCTTCCTGCCAGCCGGGGATGGTGGTTTCATCCTTGTTTTCCTCGCCATAGACGGCACGCCATCCGGCTTGCCTGATGACGCTGCCTTTCACGGTGAACTCCACTCCGGCACATTCCGCCGTGACAGCGGTCACGTCCTTGACGCATTTTTCGGAGAATGCCTCGACCATGCGTCCGGCAATCATGTGGTAGATTATGCCGTCCTCTTTGGAGAGGAACAGCGGTTTCTCGCCCGTGACGAGCAGGGCATGGTGGTCCGTCACCTTCCCGTCGTCCACGCTGCGGCGTGTCGGGGCGGCTTTCGCCCGCACCTTGTCTTTCCATTCGGGCTGCGTGCCGATGAAAGCGAGCAGTTTGGGAATTTCGGCAAACACGTCTTCGGGGATGTAGCGGCTACCCGTTCTCGGATAGGTTATCAGCTTCTTCTCGTAGAGTTTCTGCGCGATTTCAAGCGTCTGTTCCGCCGTGAAGCCGTGCTTGGTGTTGGCTTCCTTCTGGAGGGTGGTCAGGTCGTACAGCAACGGAGTGTCCTCCGTCTTCTCCTTGCGTTCGGCTTTCGTTACTGTTGCGCAGCCTGCCTCCTTTACCTTATTATATAGCTCCATAGCCGGCTCTTTCGCCTTCCATTTCTCGGAGGATGAGAACTTCACGATCTCGCCGTCGCAACCGTCCGTTGCGATATGGAGCTGCCAGAAGGCTTCGGGCGTGAAACGGCGGTTCTCCCAGTAGCGTTCACACACCATCGCCAGCGTGGGTGTCTGCACCCGTCCGACGGAATACGTGCCGTGTCCGGCGGCGATGGAGAGTGCCTGCGTGCCGTTGATGCCCACGAGCCAGTCGGATTCGCTCCGCGCTTTGGCGGCGAGGTATAGGTTGTCATACTTGCTGCCGTCTTCGAGTTTCCGCAGTCCCTCGCGGATAGCCTTGTCGGTGAGAGAGCTGATCCACAGGCGCACGAAAGGAGTGGTGCTGCCCGTGTAGTGGTAGAGGTAGCGGAAGATAAGTTCACCCTCGCGTCCGGCATCGGTCGCCACGATGATTTGTTCGCTTGCATCGAACAGTCTTTTGATGACTTTTATCTGCGACACCACGCCGCTGTCGGGCTTGTAGCCCTTCTCTGTCCTGACCTGACGGGGGACGAGCGTGAAGGTGTCGGGGATAATCGGGAGGTTGTCACGGACAAAGCCGCGCACGCCGTAGCCGTCGGGCATGGCAAGCTGGACGAGGTGTCCGAATGCCCATGTCACGGCATAGCCGCCTCCTTCGAAATATCCTTCCTCTCTTTTTGTCGCGCCCACGATGCGGGCGATTTCACGTGCCACGGAGGGCTTTTCTGCAATGATTGTCTTCATGTTTTCTTGCTTTTGTTGTTGATACTTTGGATTTTATTTTGGATTCAGTGGCGGACACGGGATTACATTTTCATGCCCTTGCCCGTTTTCTTCGGTTTGTCCTGCT
>ENA-OQJD01000045-OQJD01000045.1-human-gut-metagenome-genome-assembly--contig:-NODE-45-length-16674-cov-3.855200_pt1 | contig 16674 bp, 15 predicted proteins | sample MGYA00242596_ERZ504762 | MGnify/ENA primary metagenome ERZ504762 (study PRJEB26092, sample SAMD00036356) | human gut metagenome | host: Homo sapiens | study: EMG produced TPA metagenomics assembly of... | reverse complement strand
TAATGCATTATCGATACAAATCCAAGAGGGAGAAGAAAAATATGGGTAAGTACATTGTAAAGAGAGTTATTCTCGCGATTTTTACAATCTTCATTATCAGTCTTATTACATTCTTTGCCATGAATGCAATTCCGGGTGGTCCATTCAATTCGGAGAAGGCAAAGAGTCCGGCGGTAATGAAAGAGCTTGAGGCACGCTACGGACTGGATCAGCCACTTATAGTCCAGTACAAGAATTACATGGCAGGCGTGCTGCACGGAGATTTCGGTGTTAGTCTTAAGACAGACCGTCCGATCTCAGATATCATCGGGGAGAGCTTCCCGATTTCAGCGAAGCTTGGACTCTTAGCGGCGCTCACTGCGATAGTATTCGGAGTGGTGCTCGGTTCGATAGCAGCGCTGATGCGAAACAGGTGGCCGGATCGAGTTATAGTATTCTTCGTCACACTGATTACGTCGATGCCGTCATTTGTCATCGCTACGTTATTACTTTATTTCTTCTGTATAAAGCTTGGTGTGGTGCAGGCCTTCAGCTCAGGAAGCAACATGATATTACTTCCGGTGCTGTCACTGTCACTTTCACCGATGGCATATATTACAAGACTTACAAAGACTTCAATGCTTGATGCACTCGGACAGGATTACATCCGTACGGCAAAGGCCAAGGGTGTACATCAGTACAAGATTATATTTGTACATGCGCTTCGTAATGCGCTCATTCCGGTCATCACATATGTGGGACCTATGATTGGTGGTATCCTCACAGGTTCAATGGTTATTGAGAGTATTTTCAATATCGGAGGACTCGGTTCCAAGTTCGTAAGCTGTATCACAAACCGTGATTACACAATGATTATGGCCACAACACTTTTCCTTGCTGTCATCATGGTAGGCGCGAACCTCATTACAGATATTGTATACAAAGTGATTGATCCACGTATTAAGCTTGATTAAGGAGAGATAAAGATGAAAGATAATATGAAGAGAGCTCCTTTCTCCACACAGATTGACCTTAGCAAGTTCGATATGAAGGATTTTGCCAAGGCATCAGATGAAGAGAAACGCCAGCAGGAGGTTATGGGTGAGTCAACTACCTTCTTTAAGGATGGTCTTAAGAGACTCCGCAAAAATCCACTGGCTATGGGTTCTATTATAGTTTTGGTTTTACTTATTTGGTTATTCTTCTGGCACCAAAGATTGTGCCTTACGGCTATGCAGATATCGTTAAGGGTGCACAGAACTTAGGACCTTTCCAGTACAGCGATGCTGAGCAGGCACAGATTGATGCAGGTGAGAAGCTGTTCCCGCACATTTTTGGCACAGATGAGCTCGGAAGAGACTATTTTATCCGTGTTGTTTACGGAGCTCGTGTTTCTCTGGGAGTCGGTGTGTTTGCATCACTGCTTGTGCTTATAATCGGTATCATTTACGGTTCCGTATCAGGCTTCTGCGGTGGCAAGGTAGATATGGTTATGATGAGAATAGTAGATATCATTTATTCATTGCCGGATATGCTGCTCATCATTTTACTCGCAGTTGTATTAAATGAGGTGCTAACACCTGTAATAAAGGGTACAGTGCTTTCAAAGCTCGGTGTCAACATGATTGCACTTTTCATAGTGTTTGGATTGCTTTACTGGGTAGGAATGGCAAGACTTATAAGAGGTCAGATTCTTACCATTAAGCAGAATGAGTACATTCTCGCAGCAAAGTGTATCGGAACATCATCAGCCCGCACTATCAGAAAACACATTTTACCGAACTGTCTGTCAGTAATCATCATTACTACAGCGCTTCAGATACCATCAGCCATCTTTACTGAGAGTTATCTGTCATTTATCGGACTTGGTGTTTCGGCTCCTATGCCTTCACTTGGTTCGTTGGCAAATACAGCGCGTGGCGGACTCCAGAGCTACCCATTGCGTCTTATTTTCCCGGCGCTTACGATTTGTATCATTGTTCTTACATTGAATCTTATCGGTGACGGCTTAAGAGATGCATTTGACCCTAAATTATCGAAATAGTAAGGAGTGAGTAAGATGGAAGATAATAAGTTTGTTCTTGAAGTATCTGATCTGCACACTACCTTCAAGACCGATAACGGAGACGTATCAGCTGTAAACGGTGTCAGCTTTAAGCTTGAGCCGGGAAAGACTCTTGGAATCGTAGGAGAGTCAGGCTCAGGAAAGTCAGTTACAGCATATTCAATCATGCAGATTCTTGCTGAGAATGGTGCCATCACAGGCGGCTCAGTAAAATATAAGGGTGAGGATATCACCAAATGGAACAAAAAGAAAATGGCAGATTTCAGAGGAAAATGCTGTTCAATCATTTTCCAGGATCCTATGACATCGCTTAATCCGGTATTTACGGTAGGCTACCAGCTTGAGGAGGCAGTGCTTCTTCACACAGACCGTACAAAGAAGGAAGCAAAAGAGCGTGCTATAGAGATGCTCACACTTGTAGGCGTTAATGAGCCTGAGAAGCGTGTAAATCAGTACCCTCATGAGCTTTCCGGTGGTATGAGACAGCGTGTCATGATAGCTATGGCATTAGCCTGTGAGCCGGATATCCTTATCGCAGATGAGCCGACAACAGCTCTTGATGTGACTATCCAGGCACAGATTCTTGAGCTTATGCAGTCATTGCAGGAAAAGCTCGGCATGGCCATCATCATGGTTACACATGATCTGGGTGTCATTGCTTCAATGTGTGATGAGATCATAGTTATGTACGGCGGCCGTGTGTGTGAGAGAGGAACAGCAGATGCCATATTCTACAGCCCGGCGCATGAGTACACAAAGGGACTGCTTCGTTCAATCCCTACAAAGACCAATTCAAAAACCAGGCTTGTTCCTATCGGAGGCACACCAATCAATATGCTCAACATGCCAGATGGTTGTGCATTCTGCCCTCGCTGTGATGCCGCTATGAAGATATGTCTCACCGAAAAGCCGGAGGAAATCTGGGTTGGAGAGGATCATCTCGCATCATGCTGGATGAATATTAAGAATATGATGGAGGAGGGAAAATCAAATGAGTAATGAGACAAATAACAACGAGTACCTGCTCAAGGTAGACCATTTGAAGCAGTATTTCCCTGTTCATGACGGATTTAAAAAGATGGAATTAAAGGCAGTCGATGATGTGTCATTTGCCATAAAGCCGGGTGAGACGCTTGGACTTGTTGGCGAGTCAGGCTGTGGAAAGACAACCGTAGGACGTACTCTTTTACGTCTGTACCAGCCGACAGCTGGACGCATTGAGTTCGACGGCAATGTTTTGTTTGACAGTGAGAAGAAGATAGATGTGAATATGCATCCTTACCGTAAGCAGATGCAGATGGTATTCCAGGATCCGTATTCATCACTCAACCCTCGTATGACGGTTGAGGATATCATCGGAGAGCCTCTCGATGTGCACAAGCTCTATAATAGCAAGAAAGAGCGCCATGAGATGATTATGGATCTCATGGAGACAGTTGGACTAAACGCAGACCATGCCACACGTTATGCACATGAGTTTTCGGGTGGACAGAGACAGCGTATCGGAATAGCAAGAGCGCTTGCAGTAGATCCGAAGTTTATCGTATGTGATGAGCCGGTATCGGCACTTGATGTTTCAATTCAGGCTCAGGTAGTCAACATGTTTGAGGATCTGCAGAAGGAGAGAGGGTTATCATACCTGTTTATAGCGCATGATCTGCTTGTAGTGCAGCATATCTCTGACAGAATAGCTGTTATGTACTTGGGCCATATGATGGAGCTTGCAGATGCAGATGAGCTGATGGACAATCCAATCCACCCGTACACACAGTCGCTGCTTTCAGCAGTTCCGATTCCGGATCCTGAGACTGCCAGACACAGCAAGCGAATCGTGCTTGAGGGAGATGTTCCTTCGCCTCTTCGCATGCCTAGCGGCTGTCCATTCCGTTCGCGCTGTAAATACGCGACAGAACAGTGTGCAGCAGCACGTCCGGAGCTTACAGACAGAGGAAACGGACATATGGTTGCATGCTTCAACCGCTAATATAAGGTTTTTACCGGCATATAGCTTAAGCCACATGTGCCGGTTCTAACATAAATTTATTTTTCATATTAATTAATTAGGAGGAAGAAAGATGAAAAAGAGATTAGTAGCACTTACTCTTGTTGCAGCTATGGCACTTGGCATGACTGCTTGTGGAAGCAAGAGCAACAACAAAACAACTACTAACGATAATTCTGATACTGCTGTATCAACAGCCGTAGACTGGACAAGCTATGATGAGTTAGTAGAATCTATCCGTACAGAAGCAGATCTTGCAAAGCGTGCAGAGATGATGCACCAGGCAGAGGATATGCTTATGGATACATGGTGTGTTATTCCACTTTACTACTACAATGACCAGTATATGCTCAAGGATTATGTCACAGACGTATACTCAACAGTAGAGGGTATGAAATACTTCTACAATGCAAAGAACACAAAGAATGCCGGAAAGTTAAACATCTTCATGGCATCAGAGCCTGATCATATCGATCCTGCATTAAACAGTACTGTTGACGGCGGATGTCTTGCAGTAAACAGCTTTGAGGGTCTTATGCGTTACAACGCTGAGGGCAAGCTTGAGCCTGCATGTGCAGAGAGCTATGAGGTTTCTGAGGATGGCCTCACATACACATTCACAATGCGTGACGGTCTTAAGTGGTCAAACGGTGATGAGCTTACTGCAAAGGATTTCGAGTGGTCTTGGAGGAGAGCTGCAGATCCTAAGACAGCTGCAGATTACAGCTACCTTTGCGCAGTATTCGCAGGATATGATGATACAAAGGGTCTTGCTGCTGATGATGTAGTAGCTTCTGATGATGGAAAGACTCTTACTGTCAAGCTTAAAGCAGTTACACCATACTTCCTTGATTTATGTGCATTCCCATTCTTCTTCCCTGTAAACCAGAAGTCAGTAGAGGGAAATGATGACTGGGCAAACGATGCAAGCGACAAGTTCGTTACAAACGGTGCATTCACACTCAAGGAGTGGAAGCATGATTCAAGCATGACATATGTTAAGAATCCTAACTATTGGGATGCTGACAATGTAACAGTTGATGAGATGAACGTAATGCTTACATCTGATGATGTTTCAGCTTACACAGCTTACCAGAACGGTGACCTTGATTTCATCGATACAGTTCCTACAGCCGAGATTGAGGCAGCTAAGAAGACAAGCGAGTTCTACACAGTTGACAACCTTGGAACATACTACGTAGGCTTCAACATTAACTCTAAGCTCTACTCAGAACTTGGATTAGATGCTGACCAGGCTAAGGTATTCAGAAAAGCAATCTGTCTTCTTATCGATCGTCAGTACATTATCGATACAATCGCCCAGGGCGGACAGAAGATTGCCACAACATTTATCCCAGAGGGCGTTACAGATGGTAACGGTGGCGAGTTCAAGAACAAAGATTACTACGGCACAGATTACGATAAGAACTTTGAGGAGGCTAAAGAGCTTCTTGCTTCTATCGGATTATTAGATGAGAGCACAGGTCAGGTAAACCAGACTGTCGAGTTCTCATACCTTGTAAACAACTCAGAGTCAAATGTAAAGATTGGTGAGGCTATCCAGGCAGATCTTTCAAAGGTAGGTATCAACTTAAAGGTTGAGCAGCAGGAGTGGAACGTATTCCTTAACAGCCGTAAGGACGGACAGTTTGATTTCGCCCGTGAGGGATGGCTTATGGATTACAACGATCCAATCAACATGCTTGAGATGTTCACAACAAAATCAGGTAACAACGATATGCAGTTCGGTCGTTAATCTGATTTTGCTATCATAACAAAGCCGCTCGTGCCATTCGCACGACGATGCGAATAACATGTAGAGTATATAGGAAGTCATACAGCTATTGTATGGCTTCCTTTTTTGCGTTTAAAGTGGGCTTTTCAGAGCGAAAAAAGGCTCTTTAAAAAAATATGATAATGGTGTAGAATTGTTATTATATAGTTTTAGAATGATGTTTGAGGGTGTGTGATGATTTTAGGACTAAGTGATACGGAAAAGAAATTTAAGACAGCGATGGATACGGCGGGTGCCGACATGACAGTGGTCAACAGCTGGCTTAAGCTGTATGTCAAAACCAAAAAGAATTCCTCCGGTGTTGCAAAGCGCTATTATGGCGTGAAGACAGGCTTAAGCAGCCTACTTTCAGATTTAAAGGAGCTTGAGCAACAAGTTATCGGGTATTGTGAGCTCACAGGAACAGACCGGAAGCACTTTGGAGAGCTGATAAAGGCTTGCAAAGCGAAAAGCGGCATGTTTGACGATGAATTTTTAATCAGCAAGGTGGACACGGATTTTCACACGACTCTGGACTCTGTTGTAAAGCAGGGGGAGAGATATCTGTCATCCTTTGACAACGGTATCATTTTACAGAGTGAGATAGAGAATCTGATACATCTGACAAATGAGGGGCTTGAAAGGAAAAAGCCTGATTTGTTTGCTCTGTCATATTTCTATCTGGGGCACAGCAACAAAGAGCTTGCAGAGCTAAATTTCACACAAAAGACTAAGAGAGTGCATGAGATATATTACGAGGAGTTCTGGAAGGATATATTAAAGCAGCTTGAGGCATGTGTGAAGCAGGCTGAGGCCATAAACGATAAGTATGAGGGCACGACAGACCGGCGCACGGCAAGGATACTGTCAGAGCTTAAGCCGCTGCTTGTGGGTGTTACAAAGCAATGGGAGCCGGAACAGACAGCAGAGTACATACTGCGCGATATGTGCAGGATATTCAGGGATTGACATAGAAAATGCAGATTGAAAAGGAGCAGAATATGGATGTTATAATTTGGGCAATTATCTTAGGAGCTATTTTTTACATTAACAAAAAATCAAAGAGCGCAGGCAGCAAAAATACGCAGCCAAACAAACCGAGACCGCAGCAGAAGCAGATGCAGCAGATATGGAACAGCATGCAGAATACAGTTCAGTCGGGTATGAATGCATTGAACCAGACATGTCAGCAGAAATCACAGCCACAGATGCAGCAGAGAGTACAGCAGCCTCAGAGACCACGGATGCAGCAGAGAGTACAGCCACAGCAGAGAGTACAGCCACAGCAGAGAGTACAGCCACAGCAGAGAGTACAGCAGAGCAATCCGGATATAGTGCAGAGGGCCGTGAAAAATAACGCACGCTTTGCGGATGATACGACACAAAAAGAGCTTGAGGCTATGCACGGACATAGCGAGGCACAGCAGAGGATGGCTCAGGAGCACTCAAGAAACTGCCAGACACTGCATACCAAAGCGGCAGACGGTGCAAAGATTATAGAGGCTGAGACACAGAGCATGTTTGGCAGTGTTGAGGATCTGATTGCCATGGGATACAGCGGTAATCTGGAGTTTGAGAGAGATTTCCTTGGAGAAGGCTTAGACATGATTAACAACTTTTAAATAATATGAAAAGAGGCAGAAATGATGGACAGAACACCAAAGCCCGGAGAGCTTTACAGGCATTTTAAGAATAAGCTGTATCAGATAGTTACAGTGGCAACACATTCAGAGACAGGGGAAAAGCTTGTGATTTATCAGGCTTTATATGATGATTTTGGGATATACGCCAGACCACTCGACATGTTTGTAAGCGAGGTGGACCATGAGAAATATCCTGATGTGAAGCAGAAATACAGATTTGAGAAGATCACACTTAAGGATAAGCCGGAGGATATGTCGGGAAAGAGTATCTCTTTGAGCACTAATGAGATTGCAGCTAATGCACCTGAAGCTGTGAGTGTTCAGACACAGGCATGTTATGAGCCGGCACCGGATGCAGATGAAGGCCAGGCACCGGATCCGCGTTTGCTGGAGTTTCTTGATGCGGATACCTTTGAAGAGAAGTACAATATACTTATTTCAATGAGGGATATCATAACCGACCGCCTTATAGATGACATAGCGGTGGTTATGGATGTTGTAGTTCCTGAGGGCCCATTGCAAAAGCGGTATGATGATTTAAAGAATACGATAAAGACCAGGCAGTACTATGAATTTTCCAATCGGCTCAGATAGCTGTTGTGATATTTGCCGGATTCAGTGACATCCTCGCCAAACCAGTCAGGCGCTGTGAATTCATTTGCTGCGTCGACAGAGTCGAATTCAACCTCCACAAGTGTAAGAGGAGCCAGATCACCCTCAAATACATCAAGCTCTGCGGTCAGATCACCGTCAAGAGGTATGAGATAGCGTGTCTTTTCGATGAGACGACCGTCAATCTTTTGGACAAGATGGTCGTAGGCTTTTTTTGTGAGAGGAAGATTGTACTCCTCGCGCACCATAAGACCGGCTCCCTTGTAGGTCATATAATAGCTGTCATTTGAGCGTCTGACTCTGACAACAGGCGAGGTGCACAGATAGCCCTGGGCGATTTTTTTGCTCGCGTAGCTGTCTAAATTGGAAGGAAGCTGTTTAAGTAAGTATTTTCTTTCGATTTCCATGGTATATCCTTTCAGGTTACTGGTAGATTTATAGTTACGGTTTATACTTTTGTTTTACCCTCATATCATTTATATATGATTATAATGACCGGTATTTAAAAATTCAAGGACGAACCGCAGCTTTTTATAGTATTATCAAAGAAAAATAAAGGAGAAAAATATGATTAAAGTAGGAATTTTTATGGCAGACGGCTGTGAGGAGATTGAAGGACTTACAGTAGTAGATATAGTTAGAAGAGCAAAGCTTGAGATTGAAACCATATCAATCACGGAAAAAGCCGAGGTGACAAGCTCTCATCAGGTGACATTTAAGACAGATACCACAAAGGCACAGGCTGATTTTGACAGCTACGATGCAATCGTACTGCCGGGAGGCATGCCGGGTACATTAAACCTTGGCGCGGATGAGACCGTAGTAAAGACAATTAAGAGATTTGCCGCTGAGGGAAAGCTTGTTGCAGCGATATGTGCAGCGCCTAGCGTGCTCGGTGAGAATCATATACTTGAGGGCAAAAAAGCTACCTGTCATCCGGGCTTTGAGGAAAAGCTGCTCGGTGCACAGTGGCTTGAGCAGCCTGTAGTTGTGGATGGCAATGTGATTACAAGTCGTGGAATGGGAACAGCTATTGCGTTTGCACTCGAGCTTGTCAGATACTTCACAGACGATGCCACAGTAGAGCATATTCGACAGGGGCTGGTATACTAGACCGGCAAGCCCCTGTATTATAACAAAAGAGGTCACACACCAACCCCATGGTGCGCGGCCTCTTTTTATGCTTGCATTTGAAGCGTACATTTGAAGCCTGCTATTGCAGAGCTTATTTCATCTGCTGCTCCTGCTTCATGATCATCTGCTTGACCATCTCGCCACCGATTGAACCGGCCTGCTTAGAAGTAAGGTCACCGTTGTAGCCCTCTTTTAAAGGAACTCCAAGCTCTGAAGCAACCTCTTCCTTGAAACGGCTCATAGCCTCTTTTGCCTCCGGTACAGAAGCCTTTTTACTACTTGATGCTGCCATAATGCAATACCTCCTTTTAAAACGTTATACACAAGCTGTATGTGTATGGAAATATTATGCCGTAAAATGACAAAAATATGTTTTGGTATTGCTGACAATTTATGGAATTATACACAAAAGCAAATTTAATGTAAAAAACACTGGAAATAGTGGATTTGTTGTGTTATAATCATCCAATGACTGGGCTTAGCAGTTTAAAAAGCATGCCCACATTACATTTGATGTACATACCATTCATATATATTTTTAAGGAGGATAACGATTGACATGAGTGTACAGGTTGAGAATTTAGAGCATAATATGGCGAAGCTTACTATTGAGGTAGCAGCTGAGGAATTAGAGAAAGCATTGGATTCTGCATATCAGAAGCAGAAGAAACAGATTAGTGTACCTGGATTCCGTAAAGGAAAAGTGCCAAGAGCTATGATTGAGAAAATGTATGGAGCAGGTGTGTTCTACGAGGATGCAGCAAACATTCTTATGCAGCAGACATACGCAGGTGCGGTTGACGAGAGCGGTGTTGACATTGTTTCACGCCCAACAGTTGAGGTTACTCAGATTGAGAAGGGACAGCCTTTCATCTACACAGCAGAGGTTGCTGTAAGACCAGAGGTTACTCTTGGTAAGTACATGGGCGTTACAGTTACAAAGATCGACACATCAGTTTCTGATGAAGAGGTTGACGCTGAGCTTGAGAACCAGAGAAACAAAAATGCAAGAACAGTTACAGTTACAGATCGTCCTGTAGCAGAGGGAGATACAGCAGTTATCGACTTTGAGGGATTTGTTGACGGAGTAGCTTTCGAGGGTGGAAAGGGTGAGAATCATCCATTAGAGATCGGTTCACACACATTCATCGATACATTCGAGGATCAGTTAGTAGGAAAGAACACAGGCGATGAGGTTGAGGTCAATGTAACATTCCCTGAGAAGTATCAGGCAGCAGACCTTGCAGGAAAGCCGGCTACATTCAAGGTTAAGATCAACGAGATCAAGGCTAAGGAGCTTCCAGAGCTTGATGATGAGTTTGCACAGGATGCAGCAGGTGTTGATACATTAGCTGAGTACAAAGAGGAAATCAAAAAGAACCTCACAGAGAAGAAAGAGACAGAAGCTAAGAAGACTAAAGAGGATGAGGCTATCCAGAAGATTATCGATAAGTCAAAGATGGATCTTCCTGAGGCAATGATTGAGACACAGTGTGAGACAATGGTTGAGGAGTTCGCTCAGAGAATCGCACAGAGCGGTCTTACAATGGAGCAGTACTTACAGTTCTCAGGCATGACAGTTGACCAGCTTAAGGATCAGGTTCGTCCTGAGGCTACAACACGTATCCAGAGCAGCCTTGTACTTGAGCAGATTGCCAAGGAGGAAAACATCGAGGTTACTGATGCAGATATCGATGCTGAGGTAGAGAAGATGGCTAAGGCATACGGCATGGAGGCTGATAAGCTTAAAGAGTACATGGGAGATGCTGAGAAGGAGTCTATGAAGAAAGACCTTGCTATCACAAAGGCTGTAGATCTTATCATGGACAACGTTAAAGAGCGTGCAAAGGCAAAGAAAAAGGCTGATGCAGAAGAGTCTACAGAAGAATAAGATTTTTGAATCAAGATTTGATGGACTGGCTCAGAAGCCTATTTTCTGAGCCGGTCTTTTGAAATTTTATAAAGGAGGTATTTTATATGAGTTTAGTACCATATGTCATTGAACAGACCAGCAGAGGAGAGCGCAACTACGACATTTACTCCAGATTATTAAAAGATCGTATCATTTTCCTTGGAGAGGAAGTAAATGAGACAACAGCCAGCCTTGTTGTTGCTCAGCTTTTATTCCTTGAGTCTGAGGATCCGAATAAGGATATCCACCTTTACATCAATTCACCGGGTGGAATGGTTACAGCAGGACTTGCTATTTACGATACTATGCAGTACATCAAGTGTGATGTTTCAACAATCTGTATCGGTCTTGCAGCCAGCATGGGAGCTTTCCTTCTTGCAGGCGGTGCAAAGGGCAAGAGATATGCTCTTCCAAATGCAGAGATTATGATTCATCAGCCATCGGGCGGTGCAAAGGGTCAGGCTACTGAGATTCAGATTGCTGCAGAAAATATTTTAAAGACAAAGAAGAGATTAAACGAAATTTTAGCAGCCAATACAGGCAAGTCATACGAGACAATTGCAGCTGATACAGAGCGAGACAACTATATGTCAGCACAGGAAGCCGCAGAGTATGGTCTCATAGACAGTGTAATAACAAACAGATAATCAGAAGTTAGATGAATTTAAGAGGGTACCCCATATGGGATGCCCTCATGCAATAAAAGGAGTTAATAATGGCAGGAAAAAACGACGGAAAGATTCGCTGTTCATTTTGCGGTAAGACACAGGACCAGGTAAATCGTTTGATTTCCGGACCTAATGGAGCTTTTATCTGCGATGAGTGTATAGATATATGTGCCGAGATTCTTGAGGAAGAAGGCGTAGAGGGCCATGAGGACAAAAGCAGCGCTAAGGATGATATAAATCTTGTTACTCCGGAGGAGCTTAAGGCGTTTTTGGACGATTATGTAATAGGACAGGACCAGGCAAAGAAGGTGCTTTCGGTTGCTGTTTACAATCACTATAAGAGAGTTCTGGCAGGTGATACATCAGATGTAGAGCTTCAGAAGAGTAATATTCTCATGCTTGGACCTACAGGCTCAGGAAAGACACTTCTTGCGCAGACACTTGCCAGAGTGATAAATGTTCCATTTGCTATCGCTGATGCTACAACACTTACAGAGGCAGGATACGTAGGTGAGGACGTGGAGAATATCCTATTAAAGCTTATTCAGGCGGCAGATTATGATATCGAGCGTGCAGAGCATGGTATCATTTATATAGATGAGATAGATAAAATCACAAAGAAATCAGAGAATGTCTCAATCACCAGAGATGTGTCAGGCGAGGGTGTACAGCAGGCTCTTTTAAAGATTCTTGAGGGCACAGAGGCATCTGTACCGCCACAGGGCGGCAGAAAGCATCCACAGCAGGAGCTTATACCTATTGATACTACTAATATACTTTTTATCTGCGGTGGAGCATTTGATGGTCTGGAAAAAATTATCGACAGTCGTATGGATACATCATCTATAGGCTTCAATTCAGATGTAAAGTCAAAGACAGAGCTCAATGTAGGAGAGGCGTTTAAGCATGCACTTCCACAGGATTTTGTAAAGTTTGGACTGATTCCTGAGTTTATCGGACGTGTACCTATTACCGTTTCTCTCGAGGCACTCGACAGGGATGCACTTATCCGTATACTTAAGGAGCCTAAGAACTCGCTTATCAAGCAGTACACCAAGCTCTTTGAGCTTGACGGAGTAGGTCTTGAGTTCACAGACGATGCAGTAAATGCCATCGCTGACAAGGCACTTGAGAGAAAGACAGGAGCCAGAGGACTTCGTGCCATCATGGAGGCTGTTATGCTTGACCTTATGTATCGTATACCGTCAGACAAGAGCATCAGCAAGTGCGTAATCGACAAGGATACAGTTGAGGAAAACTTAAAGCTAGATGGTGAGTGTGTGCCGGAGGCATATATCGAGGAAAAAGCGGCATCATAAGTACATGGCGGTATTTTACAAAAGATACAGCATCGGATAATATAAATTGCACAGCGGTTTTTATGCCAGGCTGTGCAATAATACAGGAGATATAAGTGGAAGAACAGATTATGAATATGCCTGCAGTAGCGCTGAGAGGGCTTACTATTCTGCCGGGGATGATTGCCCATTTCGACATCAGCAGAGAGCGCTCCCTTCGTGCTGTCGAGGAGGCTATGGAGCAGGATCAAAAGATTTATCTTGTCACACAAAGGAATGTGGACAGTGAGGACCCGACTCAGGAAGATCTCTATCAGATGGGTATTGTTGCTGATATAAAGCAGGTTGTCAGATTACAGAATGATGTTGTGAGAATACTTGTAGATGGAATAAGCCGGGCAGCATTGCTTGGCTTTACCGGTAATGAGAAGTACCTTGAGGCAGAAATCTGTTATTGTGATAGTAATGCAGACAGCCTGCCGGAGGATCTCAGGGAAGCCATGCTTCTCGGAGTCAGAGAGGCTTTTCACAGATATGCGGCAGTCGTCGGCAAAATCAGCAAGGAGCTTATCAGGCAGATAGATCAGTATGAGGATCTTGAAAAGCTCATTGATTATGTAACCAACAATCTGCCGGTGTCATATGAGCTTAAGCAGCAGGTGCTTGAGGCAGAGGATATCAATGACAGATATCAGGTTATAGTATCATTACTTCTCTCCCAGGTGGAGGTTATTTCCATAAAGAATGAGCTTCAGAAAAAAGTAAAGGTTCGTGTGGACAAGCATCAGAAGGAGTATGTGCTTCGTGAACAGCTTGGTGTGATACGTGAGGAGCTGGGCGAGAATGCTGACTCGGAGGCTGATGAATATGAGAAAAAGCTATCTGAGTTAGATGCGCCTGACTACGTAAAGGAAAAGACGAAAAAAGAGATAAAGCGCTTTAGAAATATGAGCAGCAACTCATCAGAGAGCACAGTTGAGAGAGGCTATATAGAGACTGTACTTGAGCTTCCGTGGAACAAGATGTCTGTGGATAACAAGGATCTTGACCATGCAGCACAGGTGCTCGATGATGATCACTACGGATTAAAGGATGTCAAGGAGAGAATACTTGAGTTTCTGGCAGTCAGAAATCTGACAAGCAAGGGAGAGAGTCCTATAATTTGTCTTGTAGGTCCTCCGGGAACAGGAAAGACAAGCATAGCCCGTTCAATTGCGTCTGCACTGGAGAAGAAATATGTGCGTATTTCTCTTGGTGGCGTGCGCGATGAGGCAGAAATCCGTGGACACAGAAAGACATATATCGGCGCTATGCCGGGCCGTATAGTAAATGGCTTAAGACAGGCCGGCGTTTCAAATCCTCTCATGCTGTTGGATGAGATAGATAAGGTGTCAAGTGACTACAAGGGTGACACATCAGCCGCTCTTCTCGAGGTGCTTGACAGTGAGCAGAACTGCAGATTCAGGGATCATTACATTGAGATGCCTGTGGATTTGTCGGAGGTGCTTTTTATTGCAACGGCAAATGAGGTTTCAGGCATTCCTAAGCCGCTTCTTGACAGGATGGAGCTTATCGAGGTGTCAAGTTACACTGAAAATGAGAAGTTTCACATAGCAAAGGAACACCTGGTTGAGAAGCAAATGAGCAAAAACGGAATTAAAAAGGAACAGCTTACGATAACAGACTCTGCCCTAAAGGATATCATCAGGCTGTACACCAGAGAGGCCGGAGTCAGAAGCCTTGAGAGGACTATCGGCAAGTTGTGCCGCAAGGCTGCCAGGGAAATCTTTAAGGACAGCGAAGCTGCTGTAAAGGTTACAAAGACCAATCTTAAGACATATCTGGGCAATCCGAAGTACAGTCCGGAGAAGAAAAATGATCACGCAGAGGTTGGAATTGTTAGAGGCCTGGCATGGACCAGCGTGGGCGGTGTCACACTCGAGGTTGAGGTGAATGTGCTGCCGGGCAAGGGTGAGCTCGTGCTCACCGGTAAGCTTGGCGACGTGATGAAGGAGTCGGCACAGGCGGCACTTAGCTATGTGCGCTCAATAAGCGAAGGATATGGCATTGATGCAGAGTTTTACACGAAGCATGATATCCATATACATATCCCGGAGGGCGCAGTGCCAAAGGACGGACCATCTGCAGGTATCACTATGGCGACAGCCATGCTCTCAGCCATTACAGACAGAGCTGTCAGGGCAGATGTAGCCATGACAGGTGAGATAACACTGCGCGGCAGGGTGCTTCCGATAGGAGGACTCAAGGAAAAACTGCTTGCGGCCAAAGTAATCGGAATAAAAACAGTATGTATTCCAAAGGATAATGAAAAGGATCTGGAGGAGATTTCAAAAGAAATAACAGACGGCATGGAAATCGTGCCGGTGGAGAGATTTTCACAGGTGGAGAAGATAGCATTTGTAAAATAAGAATGAGGAAGAGATTATGGTAATTAAAAGTGTTAATTTAGAGACAGTTTGCGGAATTACAAGCACAATCCCTGACAATGAGTATAATGAAGTGGCATTCGCCGGCAAGTCAAATGTAGGCAAGTCGTCACTGATCAACGCACTCATGAACAGAAAGTCACTTGCCAGGATCTCTTCACAGCCCGGCAAGACACAGACCATCAATTTTTATAACGTCAATGACGCCATGTATCTGGTCGATCTGCCGGGCTATGGCTATGCCAATGCCAATATCGAGATAAAAGCTAAATGGGGACAGATGATAGAAAACTATCTTCACACCTCCAAAAAGCTTCAGGCAGTGTTTCTTTTAATAGATATAAGGCATGAGCCATCGGACAATGATATCATGATGTATGACTGGATGGTAAACCAGGGCTTTGCACCGATTATCATTGCAACCAAATCTGATAAATTGAAAAAAAGCCAGATTGCCGCACACATAAAGACTATCAAGGATGTGCTTCATGTGAAGCCGGGCACGGTAGTTATACCGTTTTCGTCCATGTCAAAGGAAGGCAGGGACGAAATCTGGAATCTCATAGATTCACTCGTGTTTGACGAGGAGACGCTTCTTGCCATGAAACAGGAGGAAGAAGCAAAGCGCGAGGCAAAATCAGCTGCAAAAAGAGCCGCTGCATCCCAGCCACACAAAAAGGAGCGCTGGAAGAAGACCGGAAAGGAAATTGCATATCAGGCAGCAGTGGAAGGGATCGTGCTTTTGGAGAATGACGGATGTCTTACCGTTAAAGCCGGGAAAAATTGCACTATACGGAGCCGGTGCCAAAATGACGATACGAAAGGGGGGACCGGTTCAGGAGAGGTCAATGAGCGGCATGCAGTATCGATCCTGGAAGGAATGGAAGATGCGGGATTCAAGATTACAACGATGAACTGGATTGATGATTATGATCAGAGTTTTCAGGAAGGAGAGCGTGCATACGCAGAAGAATTCCGAAAGAAATTAAGTCCGAAGAATCTGTCGGATTTCATGAATCTGATGAGCAGTCCATACCGCTATCCATATGGAAGAGCAGTGTTGCAGGAAGATGTAGAAAAATCAGAGACCGATACCTGCATTTACGTCATTTCGAGACAGGCAGGAGAAGGTGCTGACCG
>ENA-OQJD01000043-OQJD01000043.1-human-gut-metagenome-genome-assembly--contig:-NODE-43-length-16763-cov-3.080127_pt1 | contig 16763 bp, 21 predicted proteins | sample MGYA00242596_ERZ504762 | MGnify/ENA primary metagenome ERZ504762 (study PRJEB26092, sample SAMD00036356) | human gut metagenome | host: Homo sapiens | study: EMG produced TPA metagenomics assembly of... | reverse complement strand
TGATATATATTGCAGTGGTTTTTTCCCGAATGATAATGTAAATGGATTTTGCATTTTGTTTTCCCCCTTATATAACTTTATATAACTTTTTGTTTCGTATATAAGTTTATATAACCTTATATAACTTTGCATTTATTATATAACTTTATATAACTTTTGTCACCATAAATTCTTAATCTTTATAAGATATTTTTATCTACCAGCGCTTCATAACTGCTATCATCAGCTTGTACTATCTCTCTGACATTGTGATGCTCTAATACTGCTGTTGTTTTTTCACCTATTGAGTATGCTGTTTCCACGTATGCATTCTCCGGCAGCATATGAAAAAATCTTTCCACATTTGATGCGCTTGTAAAAACAGCTTCACTTACCATGTTTCCAATGCTTTCAGGAATACTCTCATATGCCTGCTCATTTACATATGCATCAATTTTTTCTAATTCACATATTTCTTTAAGCCCTGCCTCAATGTCAGGTGAAGCCTCCTTTGCTGAGAAAATGCAGACTTTGATTTCATCATTATCGCCCATATACGAACTCAATTCTCCTGCAAGTTCTTTTCCGGTCTGTTCTGCCGGAATAATATCTGCATTTATGTGATGCTTTGCAAGCTCTTTTTCTGTAGCTTTTCCCACCCACTGCGAACCTTGCATTTGCTATAAGCCTGATGTCAGCCCCTGCCAGATCCAGATTATAGAAAAATGATCTTACACCATTTTTGCTTGTAAAAACTATCCAATCAGCTGATCTTACCTTATCAACAAATTTAGGAATTATAACTGGTTTAATTATGCCTGTCTTAACCGATGTGATGTCTGCTCCAAGCTGCTGTAATTTTGCTATCAATTCGTTTGTTTTGATATACGGTACTGTGATCTTTCTTCCAAACAGCGGTCTTTTTTCAAAGAAATCAAGCCTGTCATTCAGTGAAACCACATCTCCCACAACGATTATAGCCGGTGATGTCAGCTTTGCTTCCTCAATCTTTTCTCCGATATCCGCAAGCGTTCCTATACATTTGCGCTGCGCGGCAAGTGTGCCGTTCGATATCACTGCTGCCGGAGTATCCGCTCTTCGTCCTGCTTTCATAAGCCCTGTTGCAATGCTTTTTACATGCGCAAGTCCCATCAAAAATACGCAGGTGATTGTCTCATCTGTAAGAAGGGAATAGTCTATATCTGCCTCCTCATCCTTTCTGCTGTGCGCAGTGATGACCTGAAAGCCTTTTGCTATGCCTCTGTGTGTGATAGGTATTCCTGCAGCCGCAAGCGCTGCAACCGATGAACTGACACCCGGTACCACTTCTACCTCCACATTTCTATCTACCAGGTAGAGAGCTTCCTCTCCGCCTCTTCCAAAGACATACGGATCTCCGCCCTTTAACCGGACTACAAGCTCATGATATTTTGATTTCTCGTACAAAAGCTCGTTTATGGCATCCTGCCTCATGACATGCTTGTGATTTTCCTTGCCCACATAAATAAGCTCACAGCCTGCCTTTGCCATTGAAAGAAACTCTGGTGATGACAGCCTGTCATACACCAGACAATCCGCCTGTTTTATATATTTTTCTCCTTTTTAAAGTGAGCAGGCCCGTATCTCCCGGTCCTGCTCCAACTAATACTACTTTTCCTGTGTTTTCTCTCATGATTTTCCTAATTATTTTCCAATTTATACCGAATATCGTGCACCGCACGCTCCACAATATTGTTTTTGTCTGATGTCATATCCCATACCTGCTCTGTCCTTGCAAGCTGTTTTCCATCCTCTGAGCCAAACATCGCAAGAAGCTTTAGCCTGTTATTTTTGTTGCTGTCATTACCGCGGTCTTTTTCACTTACAATATCACAGTATGCAGCCACAGGCAGATGACAGTTTCCACCGATTCGCTTTAAAAATTCTCTCTCAATGCCTGCGCACAGATTGGTTTTCTCATCTGACAAAGCATCAAGCTTTGCCATCAGCTTAGCATTGTCAGCACGTAGCTCAAGCGCCAGTGTGCCCTGTGCCGGAGCCGGAATCATATCATCCTCCGAAAAGTACTGTGTGATCTCAGAATCTCTTCCGATACGCTTTATTCCCGCCGCTGCAAGTACGATTCCATCCAGCCTGTATTCGTTATACTTATTCTGTTTTTCGTTAGCTATCTCATTGTTATTTACAGTATTATCGGCAATCTCTTCATATATAATTTCACCATCATATAGCTTACGAAGCCTCGTATCGATATTTCCGCGTATGCCAACCACCTTAAGGTCAGGACGCAGCTTTAAAAGCTGATACTTTCTGCGCTTGCTTCCGGTTCCTATCACGGCACCATGAGGAAGCTCATCCAGTGAAGCGGCATTTTTTAGCACCAAAACATCCCTTGGATCTTCACGCTTCCATGCCTTTGCAAATGTAAGCCCTGCTGCCGGTTCATCAGGCATATCCTTCATGGAATGGACTGCCATATGAATCTTTTCCGCTAAAAGCTCATCCTCTATCTCCTTTACGAAGATACCCTTTGAGCCAATCTTATCGAGTGCCTTTTTCTGCTCTAAATCGCCTGTTGTCTTTATGATAACAGCCTTAAAATCATCATCCGGATATGCTCTTTTTAACTTATCTATCACGTAATCAGTCTGAACAAGAGCAAGCTTTGAGCCTCTCGTTCCTATTAAATACCTCATTTTACTCTCCTACGGATCATGCCATTTTCCATTTATAATTTATAAATGAACAACAACTTAAAATCTGCAATACCATACTTTAAACTATATTTCCGGAATCCTTCCATTATCAATAGCTGCACACAACATTTCTTTAAATACACGCCTTCTCTCGGCTTCCGTGTCATATTGCGCTATTACTCTTTCGCGGATCTGTCCCATGTATTCGTTCAGCTCACCAAGAAACGGAGTAAGAATCTCCTGCTCTTTGTCTTTCAGATACTGAGTCAGCACAGGGCTGTTTCCTCCGCTCGAAAATGCCGCAACAAGATTCTTTTCCTTTATGTATGACGGAAAAATAAAGCTGCAATCAGCCTTCTGATCGACCGCATTTACCATGATGTTCTTAGCTTTGCAATACTCTGCAATCTCATGATTTAAAGCATTGTCATCAGTGGCAGCGATAACCATTTCCATGCCGTCACAGTTCTTTTTTGATTAAACTTTCTTTTTATAATCGTAATTCTGTCAGCTGCATCTGAATCCGTCTTATTGTTTTCTATATTTGCCGTATATGAGCCCGTTTTATCCTCGCTTGCTATATCATCAATTGTAAGCTTTCTCAGCTCATCACATATATTCTCTGCTACAACCGTGACCTTCGCGCCAAAATCCAGCATTACAATCACCTTGCGGTATGCCACATTTCCACCGCCGACGATCAGACACTCTCTTTCCGTCATATCCACAAACATACGGAAAATACGCCATTTTTATCTCCCTGTAATACCATATCCATACTTTATTTCATATATATTTCATGCCTTATTTTATACTTTATTATACGCTTTATGCTTTATTTTTTGCCTTATGCTTCACACTGTATCCATTGAGCATTCCTTCAAAAACAGGACGAAGCTTGGCAGAAAACACTGCTGCCGATACGCATAATATAAAGTCCGGTGCAACAGTTATCAGACAGTAATCTACTATTACGATGCCCCAGCTGACAGATGTTGCCGCATAGAAATTCTTCATGCAGTAAAAGTATATCGCTCCAACTGTATAATATGCCACCAGTCCGACCGTTGCCGGAAGAATGAGTGTAAACGCATTGGTCTTTTTAAGCTTTTCCGTGATGGCTCCGATTAAAAATGCGGCAAGCACAAAGCCTAAGAGGAACCCAAATCCCGGTCTTAAAATGTATGTAGGACCACCGCCTGCCGCAAATACAGGCACTCCCACCAGTCCGATGCACAAATATACTATCACGCTAAGCGATGCCAGCTTTGCCCCGAGCAGAAATCCCGCCATCAGCACAAAGAACCACTGTAATGTAAAATGCATGGTGTACATAGGAAGCGGAATATCAATCTTGATAAATGCTCCAACTGCTATAAGTGCCGCAAAAAGTGCACATGTTGTAAGTTCCTTCGTTTTTAATTTCATTTTCGAACGCTCTTTCGTTTTATTAAATATACATGCTATAATAACATCTTTCTCTAAAAAAGAAAAGCCATCTTCGATGAAGCTGACTTTTCTTTGCAGCTTTCGCTGCGACTCAAAAACATTAACATATGATTTAGAAGTAATATTCATCAGAATATATTCGTAAATCCTCTTTCGTGACCTGTCCACCCTCGATATGAAACGAGTTGATTACAGGATTTTCTGCCATAAGCGACATTATCATGTAGCTCGCATTTGGATCATATGCAAGCTTTATATCCTCATCCGATGGCCTTGAAGGGCTAGACGGATGTGAATGCCAGTTGCCAAGCGGCTTAAGGCCGTTTGCTCTCATGTCCTTTATGGCTGCCAGCTGCTCCTTTGGATCCATTGTGAAATGGTCCTCGGCATGGTCTGTATTCGTCAGGTAATATACCTTTGTGATGAGACGACCGTTTTCGTCCTCACTGCCTGCTATCAGACCGCACGCCTCCTCCGGCAGATGCTCTTTAGCATATTTTGCTATTTCATCCAGAAACGGATATTTCATTCTTATGATACTCATATCGTTCCTTTCCTTACTGTCTTTTATTCCTGTGTACGAGGTGCATCAAATCTGCCCGCTGTCTCCTCGCAGACCTCCTGCTCGTAGTCGATTGGCTCGAGAATAGTCGGATGGTCGCCACAGACTGCACAGTTGTGTGTATCCTTTGGAAGCTTAATCTTGTGGAACTCCATGGTGAGTGCATCATATGTAAGCAGATATCCTGTGAGCAGCTCTCCAACACCGATTAAATACTTGATAGCCTCCATAGCCTGAAGCGAACCGATTACTCCGCCCATAGCTCCGATAACACCTGCCTGCTTACATGTAGGCACTGCATCCTTTGGTGGCGGATTCTTGAATACACATCTGTAGCAAGGTCCCTCTCCCGGCACATATGTCATGAGCTGACCCTTGAAACGGATGATTCCTGCATGTGAAAACGGCTTTTTCTCAAGCACACATGCATCGTTGATTAAGAACTTTGCCGGGAAATTGTCAGTTCCATCGATGATGAAATCATAATCCCTGATAAGCTCTCTGATGTTTGACGCATCTACAAACATACGGTATGTATTGACCTGAACATCCGGGTTCATGGCGTTCATTGTCTCTTTTGCTGACTTTACCTTGGCTTTTCCCACATCGGCTGTTCCGTGGATAATCTGTCTCTGCAGGTTGGATAAATCTACCTCATCCGCATCCACAATACCGATTGTGCCAACTCCTGCTGCCGCAAGATACATGGCTGCCGGAGCTCCAAGTCCGCCGGCACCGATAATAAGCACCTTGCCCTTTAATAATTTCTTCTGACCTTTAACGCCCACCTCATTAAGGATAATGTGGCGTGAATAGCGTTCGATCTGCTCATCAGTCATTGCCATTAGCATCCACCTCCCATGAAGTAAAGGAACTCTACATTGTCGCCATCCTTAAGCACTGTCTTTGGCTTATCCTCTGTGGCAACAAATTCCTCATTTATTGAAACTGTTACATACTCAGGCATATCTACATTCTCAAGCTCGATAAGCTCCGGTAATGTAAGTCCATCCTTATATTCTTTCTTCTCTCCTGCTACTGTGATAGTCATTTTATTTCCTCCTGTGTCACAGATTGTGGTATCTGTATGTGTTATTATCCTGTATCAGACTGCTTTATATAATAATCTAAAAACTATAATAATGCTTCCACCCATGCTTTCAAATCGGCAGGCTTTTGTGCGCCAACCTTTCTGTCTAAGACCTCTGCGTCTTTTACGAAAAGCAGTGTCGGATTCGCAGTCACCTCATACTCATCAGCGAGCTCTCCGTCAAAGTTTGTGTTGACCTTGTATACGTGAAGCTTATCCTCATAATCATCCTCGATATCTCCGAGAACCGGTGCCAGCTTCTTGCAGGCCACACATGAATCCGAGTAAAAATCAACAATTACCGGAAGCTTGCTTTTTAATACTTTTTCATCGAAATCAGCCTTTGAAATTCTTGCTGCCATGATTAGTCCTCAACCTTTCTGACGTAAAGAGTGTATGTTCCATCCTCGTTGTCCTCGAGCTTAAGTATCTTGTGTCCCTCTTCCTTCATGCTTCTTGGAACATTCTGTACCGGCTCTCCATCATTCATACGGATTGCAAGCACCTCACCGTCATCTAATTCCTCTATTGCTACCTTTGCCTTTACAAATGTAAGAGGGCAAACCTTGTCAGTTATATCTACCTGATCGTCGAATGCTATATCTGCCATTTTGCATCTCCCTTCCTATACTCATATTTATTATATTTTTGCCGTAACCGTTGTTGTTTATGCATGCCGGATATTTCCTGCTATACATTGGAATTATTTACCCTCGTATGCTGCCTGAATCTCTTTTTTGAACTCTTCCTCGCCCACTCTCTGAAGAGTAAGTCTGAAACGCTCACCACCGTTTGCATGCTTCTCGAAGAAACTAATTGCTGCATCTGTCACTCTGAAAAGAGTTTCCTTGTCGCGGATAATCGGAACAAGCTGCTCTCCTTTATAGATGTGGTTTCCGAAAAGTCCTCCAAACGATACGATATATCCCGGAGTTCCCTTCCATGCATCTGTCGGACAGCTCTTTACGCAGCGCGCACAGTTGTTACATTTGTCTCTGTCGATGACAATCCTGCCATCCTCCATCGAAAGTGCACCCTCGCGGCATGCCTTCACACATACACCACACTGGATACAATCGTCATGGCTGCACTCTACTGTCATGCCGCCCTTGATTCCGACATCGTTTTCCTCAGCCTTTAAGCAGTTGTTCTGACAGCCTGTGACACCAAACTTGAACTTGTGAGGAAGCTCTCTTCCGAAGTATCTTTCATCAAGCTCCTTAGCCAGAGTGTATGTATCGATACATCCGCTAGGACAGATTTCTGAGCCCTGACACGCTGTGACAGTACGTACTCTTGGTCCGCAGACACCTGTTCCTACACCGCCCTTTGCAAGCTCTTCTTTTACCACATTGATATCCTCAACCTTGATAAAAGGAATCTCAATACCCTGACGCGATGTCATATGAACATATCCGTGTCCGTATTTCTCAGCAACCTCTGCTACTGTTTTGATATTTTCTGCTGTAAGATTTCCTCCTACAACCGCAATTCTAAGCGAGAAACAGCCCTTTTGCTTCTGTCTCATGAATCCGCCCTTTTTTAGGGCCGCGTAATCAACTTTCTCCGCCATTTTTAATCTCCTTATTGTGTAAATATGTTAATGTTTTGTTTTATATGTAAATGCATATGCACGCTCTCATTTGCATACACATTGATACCTTATTATGATGGCTTAATCAGCTATATTTGCAAAAGCCTGTGCAAAATCATCCTTGAGGTCATCTATATCCTCGATACCCACACTGACTCTTATAAGATCCTCAAATACTCCTGCATCCTCCTTCTGCTTATCTGTGCTGTGAAGACTGATTGTGGAGCCCGGATGAATGACAAGTGTCTTTGTATCTCCGATATTGCTGAGTGTGTATGGAATCGTCAGACTGTCTATAAATTTAAATGCCTTTTCCTTGCTGCCAACCCTGATTGTAAGGATTGCTCCATAGCCGTTTGTGAGCTGTTTTTTTGCTATTTCATGCCATTTACTGCTCTCAAGCCCCGGATAATTAACCTTTATGTCAGGATAATTGTTTTCTATCCACGACGCAAGCTCGAGTGCATTAGAGCATTCTCTTTCCATTCTAAGACCGAGTGTCTCAAGTCCTATAATATTTAAGTATGCATTCACCGGAGCTAAACAGGCACCCATATTTCTGAAAAGACTGTTTCTCAGCTTTGCGACAAATGCCATAGGTCCATACTTCACATAATCTGCAAACCCTGGGTATCTGTTCTTGTCCCATTTGAACTTACCTGAGTCTGTCAGAATACCACTGATTGCATTACTGCTTCCATTGATATATTTGGAAGATGAATTGACCACGATATCAGCTCCATGCTTTAAAACCTGTATCAGGTAAGCTGTCGATGTGGTATTGTCAACTACAACCGGTATATCATGTGCGTGTGCTATCTCTGCAAGCTTCTCAATATCTGTGACATCCAGACAGGGATTACCGATAGTCTCTGCAAAAATCAGTCTGGTATGCTCATTGATACTGTCCTCTATCTGCTGCCAGTTGTTGTTCTCGACATATCTGGTTGTGATGCCGAAGGCCTCAAGATCATGGAACAAATCTATTGTGCCACCGTAGAGGCTGGCGCTTGAGATGAGCTCATCTCCACTGCTTAGTATATTTAAGAAGGTATTCATCAGTGCCGCCATGCCTGATGCGCATGCCACCGATGCTATTCCTCCCTCGAGCTTTGTTATTCTGTTCTCAAAAGCTGTAATCGTAGGATTGGCAACTCTTGTGTAACAGTAGCCCGGAGCTTTGTTTTCAAATATTTTTTCCAGATCAGCCGCGCTCTCCTGCTCGAAGGCGCTTGTCTGATATACCGGTGGCAGTGTAGAGCCATTTGTCTCTTTTGTCACGCCGGCATGAAGTAAGCTTGTATTAAATCTCATTGTTTTCTTCTTCTCGTTAATTCTTACATAGTCTATTGTGTTACTAGGAATTGATGAGATTATTATACAAACGTGTGTGTTGAAAGTCAATGCTATCAGTTATACAAATTATTTGTGCGTGGTTATATATTTTATTTATATCCATTAATGTCCCTTAAATACTCTGCGGCTGTCGTTGCGGCATTTGCTCCGTCAGATACTGCGGTTACCACCTGACGCAGTGTCTTGGTACGGACATCTCCCGCCACATACAGTCCCGGCTGGACGCTTCTATCATGGTCACCATTTTTTTGTTGCAGCATATGTGATGCCGTCCTCACCTGCCACTACATATCCTCTCTCATCAAGCTGCACCAGATTCTTTATAAGCTCTGACTGCGGTACTGAGCCATATGCCACGAATACTCCGTCTACAGCCAGTGTCCTGCCACTTTTAAGCTTTATGCCTGTTGGCTTTTTTTCTCCATATATTTCTGTCACTGTTTCGTTTAGGACAAGCTCTACATTTTCTTTCTGCTTTAAGAGCTCAACTGTGCTCTGTGCACCTCGGAAGCTGTCTCTTCTGTGAACCAGATAGACCTTCTCACATATATCGGACAGATATAATGCATCATCCAAAGCGGTATCTCCGCCGCCCAGCACTGCGGCTGTCTTTCCTTTATAGAATGCCCCGTCACAGATTGCGCAGTAAGATACTCCCTTTCCGGTATACTCATCCTCTCCCGGCACTCCTGCCTTTCTCGGATATGCTCCTGCGGTATAGATGAGCGCTCTTGCCTCTGCTATCGTGTCATCATCGAATTTCACTCTGTATATCACTGATTCTTCTTTCTCACCATTTTGCACTGCTTCTATCTGCACTGCTTCTTTTTCGATAAATTCTACATCAAGAGACACTGCATGCTCCCTGAATTTTTCTCCCAGGTCGTATCCGTTTATGTTTGGAAGCCCCAGATAGTTGTTCACATTTCCGCTCTCGGCTATCTGGCCTGTCCCCTCGTATTCTTTTTCTGCTACTGCCACATTCAGATTGGCTCTCTTTGCATATATTGCTGCAGACAGTCCTGCCGGACCACTGCCTATTATTATTATATCAAACATGGAATTGGTTCCTTTCATCGTCCATTGAATTTTTTCGGTAACTTATTATATACATTATCCTTAAAAAATACAATAATACCGCCTGCTTTTATAAAACACCTTTATAAAACAAGCGGTATCAATTTATTCTATCGTATATACATCCTGGCCTCATAAGGTCTGAGCACTGACATATCAGAGGTATCCTTATAATTTGAAATCAGCACCTCCATGCCCTCACACTCCTTTGCAAGCGGCATTGGTATCTCCTTATCAAAGAAATTGCACACAACAATCATGGTTTTTTCTTCATTCTTTCTGCTGTATGCAAAAATATTCTCATCATCCTCAAGTAAAAGTAGTGAATTTACCATCAACAAATACCGGATAATCCTTTCTTCAGCTGAACAAAGCTTCTTGTTAGCAGCTAAAGAATTGAATCAGGGTCGATTCACCTGTGATTTGGTCATTTATTTTTGTTCGTAATTGTCATTTACCTTTATCCAAGGTGTTCCTGTGGTGAAGCCGGCATTTGCCGAGTCATCCCACTGCATAGGTGTCCTTGCATTGTCACGGCCCTTTGCGTAAATGGACTTCATGATTTCATCCTTTGAGTATCCTTTTTCAAGACGCTCATGGTACATGTTTATGATCTCACAGTCCTTATAATCCTCGATATCATACTGTACATTTGTCATGCCCAGCTCCTCGCCCTGATAGATGTATGGTGTACCCTGCATGCCGTGCAGCAATATAGCAAGCATCTTTGCAGATTCCACTCTGTACTCCCTGTCATTGCCCCATCTTGACACGATACGCGGCAGGTCATGATTGTCCCAGAACAGACTGTTCCAGCCACAGTTGTAGAGCTCATTCTGCCAGTGAGCCATTATCTTTTTGAGCTTTTTAAACGGAAGCGGTGCAAGGTCCCATTTCTCGCCGCCATCCTTCTGGTCAAGCCCTATGTGCTCAAACTGGAACACCATAGAAAACTCGCTGCCATCCGGATTGCTGTAAAGACTTTGCACGCTCTGTGTCTGCGCCCCATGCCTCACCCACGGTAATCAGGTCGCCCTTCTGGAATGTCTCCCTGCTCAGTTCCTTAAAATATTCCTGAAGCCTTGGTCCATTTATGGTGATTCTCTTGTCCGGCTCTTTTGCTATCTGGTCGATTACATCAAGTCTGAAGCCGCCGACTCCCTTGTCCATCCACCAGAGAATCATATCGTAGATTGCTCTTCTGACCTTTGGATTCTCCCAGTTTAAATCCGGCTGCTCCGGTAAAAACTGATGGAAATAATACTGTCCGATTTCCGGCACATATTCCCATGCGCTTCCACCGAAACAAGCCTTCATATCACTTGGCGGCACGCCTTCATCTCCGTCTCTCCAAATATAGTAGTCATGGTATGGATTGTCCTTGCTCTTTTTAGCCTCCTTGAACCACCTGTGCTCGTTTGAAGAATGATTTAAGACAAGATCCATCATAATCCTTATATTGTGCTTCTTTGCCTCGTTTATGAGCTCCTCCATATCATCGAGACTGCCAAACGTCGGATCAATATCCCTGTAATCCGAAATGTCATAACCGTTGTCCGCCTGCGGTGATTTGAATACCGGCGAAAGCCATATTGCATTGATTCCAAGCGTCTCAAGATAATCAAGTCTTTTGATGATACCCTGTAAATCACCAAAGCCGTCTCCGTTAGAATCCTGAAAGCTCTTTGGATAAATCTGGTAAACTACCGCCTTTTTCCACCATTTTTCGTTATTGTTTTTGCTCATTATGCCCTCCTTGTCTCTTCATTATCTCTTTTAGTTATCTCTTTTAGTTATCTCTTTTAGCTGTCTCTTTTTGTAAAAATTCAGCCTGGTTTCTTTAATGCTGTATCAAATTATGCTATTTTACAAGCACCACCAAAACCTCACAGCTTTCAAGCTTAAGCTCGGATGCTCCCACTGAGACAGTGCTCTTTTCAGCATCATTTGTGTTGGACAAAAGTACCTTTTTCACACTGCCATCCAGCCTGATTTGTGCCTCTTTACTGCCAAAATTTGCCACAACCAGCACGCGCTTATTTTCATCCTCTCTGTAATAAGCCATGATGCCATCTGTATCCTCATATGCCGGAACACATCTGCCGTAGGTGAACAGCTCCTTAAATTCATCTGACTTTCTGAGTGCCACAAGCCTTCTGTAATAGTTCAAAACAGATGAAGGATCCTTTTCCTGCGCCGCAACATTGATAGCCTTATAGTTTTCATTGACCTTAAGCCATGGCTTTGCTGTGGTAAAAACCGGCATTTGCCTCATCACTCCACTGCATAGGTGTCCTTGCATTATCCCTGCTCATCCTTCCACAGGCTGCAAGTGCCTGCTCCTTTGATAAGCCTGCTGCAAGTGCTGCCTTGTACTGATCCTTTGTGCTGATATCGTCATACTCATCTATACTGTTCCATTTTGCATTTTGCATACCGATTTCCTGTCCCTGATATATAAACGGAATGCCTCGAAGCAGTACGCTGACAGTTCCTAACATCTTTATTCCGGCAGGATTTTGAGCATGCTTTGGTAAAAATCTTGAGGCACCTCTCGGCTCATCATGATTTTCTATGATATTGGCCTTAAAGCCGTACTTTTCTGTCTCAAGCTGTGAACCAAGAATGGTCTTTCTCCATTTGTCAAAATCTATTTTCGGTGCATCATACCAGCCATGCTCTCCATCACTTAAGCACTGTGCACAAAAATCAAATATCGTTGAAAAATGCCCATTCTCACCGATAAACTCCGGCAGCTCCTCAGGCTTCATATTGAATACCTCGCCAACCGTAAATGCATCATACTTCTTAAATGTATTGTTCTTTAATTCCTCTAAGAGCTCTCCGACACCTTCTGCACTTTCAACCATCTTGTAGCAGGCAGCCAGTCCGTCCTCTGCATCCGGCTCAAAATCAGGGAAATCGAGATTTTTCTTTATATTGATTATCGCATCTATTCTAAATCCTGACAAGCCCTTATCAAGCCACCAGTTAATCATCTCATAAAGCTTTTGTCTTAGCTTTTCATTCTCCCAGTTTAAATCCGGCTGCTCCTTCGCAAACATGTGCAGATAATACTTGTCCGTGCCCGGCACCTTCTCCCAGCAGCTTCCGCCAAAATAAGAGCGGTAATTGCTCGGCGGATTGCCGTTTTTACCTTTTCTGAAATAAAAGTAATCAGCATACTCTCCATCCGGATCCTTAAGTGCCTTTTGAAACCATTCGTGCTTATCCGAGCAGTGATTTATTACCAGATCCATGATGATGTGCATATCACGCTTCTTTGCCTCGGCAAGGAGCTCATCAAACTCCTCCATAGTACCGAACTCTTCAGCTATCGCATAGTAATCAGATATGTCATAGCCCTGATCCACAAATGGCGATTTATATATCGGAGACAGCCATATGATGTCAATTCCAAGCGATTTTAAATAATCCAGCTTTGAAATGATACCTCTTAAATCTCCTATTCCGTCACCGTTTGTATCCAGAAAGCTCTTTGGATAAATCTGATATGCCACCTTGTCATGCCACCATTTTCTCTCCATAATGTGTACCTCTTATCTAATCATAAATTTTGCACCTATTTACATCTTGAGAACTTTGTCTTGATGTATTATACTGCTATTATAGAAAGTGGTTAGTATAAATTCTTGCAATATTTTTTCATTTTATAACACAATACTGCTCTTATAATTTTAAAGGGTATAGTTTTAAAAGCTATGGAGAAACAACAATATGAAAAACAATAATCCGCCTGCCCTCGGGCAGAAAGAAAACGCAAAGCACGGAGAAGTATTTTTCCCCGTTCAAAATATATAACAAGACTTGCAGCAGATTACCCTGTCATCACTACACACTGGCTACGATGAGGCAGAGCTCACACTGATTACAAAGGGCTCATGCACCTATCAGATTGATTTGCTCGAATATGAAGCAAAGGAAGGCGATATCATCTTTATCCCGCCACTGCTGCTGCATTCCATTTCAATAAGGGACTGCGACGAATTTTACTCGGAAACGTATGTATTCCATATCAATTTTTTAGGTGGAAACAATACCGATATATGCTCTTCAAGATATCTGACTCCGCTGATCAACCATGAGTTTGCCATGCCTTACCTGATTGCACCGAAGCATCCGGCATATTCATCCCTTTGCAAATGCTTCATGCGCATAACAAATCTATACTCCCGTCAGGAATTCGGCTATGAGCTGGCTCTAAAGGCATTTCTGCTTCAGGCAATATTTCTATTGCTGCAATACAGTGAAAAAAATGCTGATTTTGGTGTCAACACATCCTCCGATAAGCTCAAAAATGTGCTCGATTACATCGAGGTGCACTATGCCGAAAGCATCCAGGTTTCAGAGCTTGCCGGGCTTTGCTATTTCAGTGAATACCACTTCATGCGTTTCTTCAAAAAACACATGAACATGACCTGCGTGCAGTATATCAACAATGTGCGTCTTGAAAAATCCGTGGAACAGTTCGAGCGCGGCAACACCTCAATTTTAGATGTCTCACTGTCTGTCGGATTTCACAATCTGAGCTATTTTCACAGGGCATTTAAAAAGAGGTATCATATGACACCTCTTTCCTTTATCAAAAGCCTTGAATAACTATTTATTTGCACGCAATCACTCTGAGTATATACTCATATGACCTCTTTGCAGAGGATATGGAAAGCCTCTCCTCAGTCGTATGGATATCATACATGTCCGGTCCCATTGATATGCAGTCGAGTCCTTCAATCTTGCCACTTAAAAGTCCGCACTCGACACCGGCATGAATAGCCTCAACTGTAGGCTTTTTGCCATACATCTCCTCAAAAATCCGTACCATATCCTCGCGGAGCTTTGAATCCTTCTTGTACTCCCATGCAGGATAATCACCCTCAAATGTAACCTCTGCCGCAAAAGCGCCTGCTATGCATACAAGCTGGTTCTTAAGGCTTTTTTTAGCCACACCGACAGAGCTTCTGACTGCGTATCTTAAAGTAACAGCAGCATCGTCTGATTTTAAAACTCCCAGATTAAGTGAAGTCTCAACAAGCTTATCTATTTCACGGCTCATTCTGATGATGCCGTTTGGCAATGCCTCGATAAGTGCGATAACCCTTGCGCTATCCTTTGCACTTATAGCTGACTCACTACAGTCAGTCTCCTCTGACACAGTAAGCTTAAGGTCAGGATCAGATGCCTTAAACTCCTCCGCAATCTCAGCTGCTGCCTGTTCTATCGAAGCTTTCACTGCCGCAGCCTCATCAGGTGCTACAATAATCTGCGCAGTACACTCTCTTGGAATGGCATTATCCTTTCTGCCGCCCTCTATAGAAGCTATAGCTACAGGTGCCGATGCGTCGCGAAGCAGTCTGGACATAAGAGTATTGGCATTGCCCCTTCCCTTATCAATCTCTGAGCCTGAGTGTCCGCCGGTGAGACCTGATAAGCTCACAGTGAGCTTTGTTCCGCTCACAGTCTCTCTCTCTACAGGCAGCTTCACATCGGCTCTGCATCCACCGGCGCAGCTTGCGAGCATCACGCCCTCCTCCTCGCTGTCCATATTAAGAAGCTTCTTTCCCTTAAGCATAGACACATCGATGCCTGTAGCACCCTCCATGCCGACCTCCTCGCATACAGTGCATACAAACTCAAGGCGTGGATGTGACAGGCTGTCATCGTCCAAAATAGCAAGCGCATATGCCACCGCGATACCGTCATCTCCACCGAGTGTAGTGCCCTTTGCCGAGATAAAATCACCATCTATCAAAAGGTCCAGGCCTTCCTCGTCCATATTCTTATCACAGTCAGGTGCCTTCTCGCAAACCATATCCATGTGCCCCTGCAGTATGATTGGCTCCACATCCTCATATCCTTCTGATGCTTCCTTTATGATTATCACATTGTGAAGCTCATCCTGGTAATGCTCAAGGCCTCTTGCCTTTGCAAACTCCACCAGATAATTACTGATTTCTTCTTCCTTGTATGATGGATGAGGAATACTGCATATATCCTACGAAAAACGAAAAAACGTTCTTTGGCTACTAAATCTGTTAATACTCTCATTTTACTCTCCTTAAAAAAAGTCTGCCGACGAATCCGCCGACAGACATATTATAACACAATCCGGTATTTAATTGTATATGTATTATTCAAGTACCAAATCTTCTGATATTATTTTATTCCTATATTCTGATGCTCAGTAAAGTAATCGAGCCATACTTATAATTATTTTCCTGCATACAATTTGGTATCAATAAAATAAACTACCACATTTATTATAGCCATAATAAATAACAATATCGACCAATCAAAATTCTTAAAATATTTCACTAAATCTATATTTTCTGTTATAAACCCAAGCACTATTACAGCAAAGGAAATAATTACCAGGATTGATTGTGATGCATGATATGAATATTTATAAAAAACACCTAATTGAAGCATAAAATACAACAAAAAAATCAAAATTATGGAAGCTATTTTTATTAGCATATCTGTATTATATTCTACATTAAAGCCAATTGTTTGTATAACAAATATGCTTATTGAAGAAATTAATAACATAAAAAGAATAAACACTGCTCTCGAGAATACAACTAAATATTTTGATACCGGTAATCTTCGAATAAAATCACGTGTATCACTGTTATCCTCAATACTCATAATTTTAGTAAATGGAAGTGATGTTACAAAAAAGGCACTAAAAAATGTGAACAAAATATTTGTAGCGCCTTCATGCATTATAAGCCAGGTGGCCACCACTGCATAAACTACAGATAATAGAATCCATTTTTTTGTAAATATAATATCTTTTTTAATTAATGCAAACATATTAGTCCTCACTCCTCTTTCTCATATATGAAAGTATATCGCTTAATAAAGCTTCCTTTACTTCTACATTGCAAGTCATTGCCAAATCACGATCCACAATATAGTAATCATGGATTGAAACACATT
>ENA-OQJD01000042-OQJD01000042.1-human-gut-metagenome-genome-assembly--contig:-NODE-42-length-16959-cov-3.571887_pt1 | contig 16959 bp, 12 predicted proteins | sample MGYA00242596_ERZ504762 | MGnify/ENA primary metagenome ERZ504762 (study PRJEB26092, sample SAMD00036356) | human gut metagenome | host: Homo sapiens | study: EMG produced TPA metagenomics assembly of... | reverse complement strand
GGTCGTGGTATTGTTACTCCCTAAACTTGGTTTAACTAAGGTTTCTGGTGGGATTCCAATATTGTTCTTATCACTTAATTTTAGATTGCCGCACACCTTCTTTATCTCATCATACAGCTTCTTTGCCTCATCAAGCCTGATAAATGAAAACTGATATGCCTCATACTCCTTTACGGCAAACGGAAGCGGTATTCCGGCATTCATCAGTGCTGCACCTGTGTACTGCCTGCCGGTATTTTCCTCAATATATACTGCATCCGACTCCAAGCCCTTAAGCTTCACATAGCAAGCAGCCGCGTTTGCCTCCGCATACAGACGAACCACGCTCACAAGCGCCCTGTCCTTTGTCCTTGAGACAGACATCCACGCAGCCACCTCATCCTCAAATGGGCTTGTAAGGCGCCAGTATGTGCCATCATTTATAAGCATCTCATACTTCTTAAAGGTCTTGATCTGCTCTCTGATTTCTTCCTTTTCCTCATCCGACAGAAGGGCCGGATTCAGCTCATAGCCAAAAGTTCCTGCCATGGCTGTGATGCCTCTTGTTTTAAGGCTTGTCACTCTGCCTGTCTGATGATTTGGCACTGCCGATACATGCGCTCCCATGGATGATACCGGATAGAAGAACGATGTGCCATACTGTATTCTTGTGCGGTTTATGGCATCTGTATTGTCACTGCACCATATCTGTGGACTGTAGTAGAGCATGCCTGCATCAAATCGTCCACCGCCACCGCTGCAGCCCTCAAGAAGTATATCCGGATATCTTGTCACCAGACGCTCCATAAAATCATACACTCCAAGCACGTAGTCGTATGCAAGATTTCCTGCATACACATCAGCCATGCTTCTGTTCATATCCCACTTCACGTAGTCGATTTTTCCCTGGTCAAACACTGCGCAGATCTGATCGAAAATATTGTCTCTGACTTCTTTTCTCGAAAAATCTAAAATAAGCTGGTTTCTTGAGCGTACAGGAAGCTTTCCCGGAATCTGGATAGCCCAGTCAGGATGCTCTCTGTACAGATTACTGTCCTCATTCACCATCTCAGGCTCAATCCATATTCCAAATTTCACTCCCTGTGCATGCACTCTGTCGATGAGCTCAGAAAGTGTTCCGCCAAGCTTTTTCTCATTCACAAACCAGTCTCCGAGTGATGAATTATCATCATCTCTCTTTCCAAACCAGCCGTCATCCATGACCACCATATCTATGCCCAGTGATGCGGCCTCCTTTGCAAGGTCTACTATCGTATCGCCTGTAAAGTCAAAGTAAGCAGCCTCCCAGCTATTGATGAGCACCGGTCTTACCTCATGTGCAAATCTGCTCCTGCACACATGCTCACTGATGCAGGTGTGGTACTGATGGGAAAGCTGTGAGAAGCCGTCTGCCGAGTATGACATGATCACCTCAGGCACTGTAAAGGTCTCTCCTGCCGCAAGCGGATATGAAAACAGCTCATCGGAAAGCCCCATTAAAAGGCGTGTCTGGTTAATCTGATCCTTCTCTGCCTCACATGAGAAGTTGCCACTGTATACAAAAAGCATACCATAGCAGTCTCCTGCATTTTCTGTAGTATCTCGCTGTGCGAGAATAACCGCCGGATTGTACTGGTGGCTCGAGGTTCCTCTGCGGCTTCCAAATGAAAGTGTGCCGTGTCCTAAGTGTGTGCGCTCAAGATTGCGCTCCATGGCATGCTTACCGTAGAATCTGATCACATCATAGTCTCCGTAAACCATATCCAGACAGGCAGCATGAGCCTTTTCAATTGTAATATTTCCACTGCCTGTATTTTTAATGAGCACACTTCTTGTGATGACATCACAAGCCTCAAGCACACCATAGAGCAGATGCACCTCAACGCCTGCGATATCATCGCCAAGAACTATTTCAAGAGTCTGCGCTTCATCATCAGATGCCCACACTGCCGGAAGTCCCTTTAGAGCATATTTTCCGTCTCTGATTTCATGACTCTTATAAAGAAGCTCAACACTCTCAGTGCCCTGTTCGTTTTTGATATCAAGCGCAATATTTCTGAAATCGCCTGTGCCAAGAGTCGGATACTCCTGTGGCAGTGTATCAAGCGAATATGTACGGTTCATGCCCGCTGCGTAAGGATTGCCTGAAAAGCCTCTGTCAGCATATGTCAGCACATAGTCCATATCACATGTGCTTTTTGCTCCGTAGTACAGATGCAGCAGATAGCCCAGTCTGTCCACCTGCATCTGATATGTGGTGTGAGCTGTCTGTAAAGTAAAAATTTTCTTGTTTGGATTAAATATAATTGCCATAAAATCACTCCATATCATTGTTAAAATAGTGTTTAAAAATTATCCCTTGATTGCACCGTTTGCAACACCGTTTAATATCTGCTTCTGGCAGATTATATAGAATATAAGTATCGGTATCAAAGCCAGAATATATGATGCAAATGCCAGATTGTAGTTGGTTCCAAACTGTGTCTGGAAATTCAGCTGTGCCAGCGGCAGTGTATTCTGTCCTGTTCCTGACATGATGACAAGCGGTGTCATGACATCATTCCAGGTACCGAGTGCTGTCAGGATGGCTACTGTCGCATGCATAGGCTTCATCATAGGAAATACAACTCTCCAGTATGTTGTCCATGTGCTTGCGCCATCGATGTCTGCAGCCTCCTCAAGTGCCATAGGGATATTTTTCAAGTATCCACTATATAATAATACATTCATTGGCATGTAAAATACAAGATATAAAAATGATAACTCCTGCCCTGTTTCCAAGTCCCATCTGCGCAGTCTGCTTTACAAGAGGCATCATGAGAATTGAGAATGGCACAAACATACCGCTTACAATGTAAAGATATATGAAACGGAAGCTCTTTTTCCTTGCCATGCCTCGTCCGATAACATATCCTGCAATCGAATGGATAAGGATTGCGAGAACAATGGTCACAATAGTGATAAGTAAGCTGTTTCCGAGAGAATGCCAGAAATCAGTCACCTTCATAGCCTCTGTGAAGTTTTGAAAAAGCTCCACTTTGAAGGGAATGAAAGAGCTCCTGCGACATCATTTGTCATCTCACTCGGTTTCTTGAAGGCAATGATAACAGCCATATACAGCGGAAAAATACGGTTAAGGTTCCCAATATTAAAACGATGGTAAGTACCCAGTTGTTTTTGTTTTTTCATTATAACTGCTCCTCCTTCTTATTCATAACGCCCATCTGGAATAGTGAAATAGCCACAATTACAACAAAGAAAATTACTGCGTTTGCACTCTGGAAGCCAAACTGTCCTCCATCCATACCATTTCTGTAAATCAGGTATGAGATTGACTCAGTGCTCTGCGCCGGGCCGCCCTTTGTCAATGACATAATCTGGTCAAATACCATGAGGAAGTTCTTTGTGCTGAGCACCAGATTGATTGTAACAAATGGCATAACGAGTGGAAATGTAACCTTCCAGAACTGCTTCCATTTGCCTGCTCCATCAAGCATGCTGGCTTCGTAAACATCCTCAGGTACTGTTTGCAGTCCGGATATATAAATAATGGTATTCATGGCAACCGCCTGCCATACCCCGACAATCAGCACACCAATCCATGCATATTTTCACTTGCCAGAATACTGTTTTGTAAGAAACCGATGTTGAAGGTATTTCCTACTACCGGCAGAATATATGTAAAAATAAAGCTGAAAATGTAACCAATAACCAGTCCGCCAAGGATATTCGGTACGAAATAAACACCTCTTAATGCACTCTTGCCGCGGATATTGCTGTTTAACGCAACTGCCATCACAAGGCTTAATACATTTACAAGTACGGTTCCTGCAATCGCATATTTAAAGGTAAACAGATAGCTCTTTCCGACTCTGGCGTCGGTAAACAGGTCTGTATAGTTTCTAAGTCCGACATAATCATATGAGCCGTAGCCCTTGTAGTTTGTAAAGCTGTAAATCACACCCTTTATCATCGGCAGTGTGTTGAATGCGAAAAATAAACCACAACAGGTATCACAACTGCCCAGAATGTCTTGTCTCTATTTGACATTTTCTTTTTCATTTTGCATCCTCCTGTTCCTTCTGGTAATCCTGTACTTCACGAATCAGATCTCTGTTGTAACGCTTCCAGTCTGAATCAAATTTCTTTAAGAACTTCTCCTTTGCATTGTCGCCTGTGTCAAGCAGATATGTCTGAATCATGGCATCCACGCTCATCTCACTTGGATAATGATGATCCTGATAATCCGACATACGGTTGTCCTTTATATACTCCTGCATATCCTTCAGTGTATCCGGTATTGCGAAATCTCCATCCTTGCAGGCAATTCCGCCCTGGTCATCCAGATATGTCTGAATTGTCTCATCGCTGTACAGATATTCAAGCACCTCGTATGCTGCTTCCTTATTTTTGCAGGCCTTCATAACTGAAAACTGTAAATCTATTCCTGAATTTAACACATTGTCAGCCTCATTATCATTTGCCGGGAAAGTAAATGAACCGATATTCATATCAGGATTAACCGACTTAATCTGAGGAATAGCATAGCTTCCTATCGTGTACATGGCAGATTCACCTCTGGCAAAGGCTGTACATGCGTCATTGTAGCTGTAAGCATATGGATTGTCCTCTGCATAATCAAGTAATGTGCGTATCTTGTCGGCAACCGGAGAATATGCCTCCTCAAATGTTGTATTTCCCATATTTACCTGATTACAGGTGTCTGAATCACAAAGACCTACTGCAAGAGCATTCCACGGTGCCAGACAGGTCCATGTATCCTTAAAGCCCAGATACAAAGGAAGTGTTCCGCTTTCCTTTATCTCATTGCACAGTGCTGTAAACTCACTCCAGGTTGTAGGCACCTTCCAGCCATTCTCCGCAAACATATCCTTGTTGTAAAGCACTCCTGCTGCATTTGCGGCGTAAGGAAGTGCATAGGTGCCATCCTTTGGAATGAACTCAAGCTCCTTGTCCATATCCAGATATGCCTCTTTTACAGTGTCCACTACATCCAGATCTGAGATATCCTCAAACAAATCTGCATCCAGGAAATTTGAATAATTGATATCTCCACCTATTGCAATGATGTCCGGATAATCCTCACGGATGAAGCGTGTCTTTAAAATAGTCATAGCCTCATTCGGAGATGAGATAGTCAGATGAATATCATCATGAGTCTCATTAAATTGCTTCTCAATCTTCTCGAAAGCCTTAACAGCCTCCGGCTTATAAGAAACCACCTCAATCTCAGTTTTTTCCGTCCGCCCGCTTTTCATTTCCACATCCGGTCAGTCCTGTCGTGCACATTCCGAGTGCCAGCACAACCGCCATAGCCTGACAAATCTTTCTTTTTGCCATATTTTTTCACTCCTTTTCTGTTTTATTTGCTCTTTTTCCTGATAAACCGATTATAACATACCATTATGCATACAATAAATACCCTTATTTTTGCTTTTTTATACCAATATGCTATAAAATATGCTATAATTGCATATAATGTCGCATAAGGGTATATTTATAGCATTAATCAATAAGGAGTGACTCACATGGACAAGCTTTCCTTCAATATTTTTCCAAATGTAAATTTCATAGATTTGTGTATGTACCAGTTCGGCCACGAGCAGTGCGAACCGGGACACTCATTTGGTCCTGCCACAAGAAACCACTATCTATTCCACTATGTACTGTCCGGCACCGGCACTCTGATGGCAGATAATGCAAAGGGCATTACACAAACCTACAACATAAAAAGCGGGCAGGGCTTTCTGATTTTTCCCGGCCAGATAAATACCTATATCGCAGATGACAAGCTTCCCTGGGAATACATATGGATTGAGTTTGACGGTCTGCGCGTCAAGGAGGCTCTCACCACAACAGAGCTTACCAAAAATAATCCTGTATATCACACACACTCAAAGGATATCCGCGAAAAACTTGTTGAGGAAATGCTCTACATCACAAGGCACCCTTCAGAATCACCGTATCACCTGATTGGGCATATGTACCTTTTTCTGGATTATATGATGCAGTCAGCCAAATCAGCAAAACTCGTTCCAGGTGGGAAAATGAGTGATTTTTATATAAAAGAAGCAATGAATTATATCGAGCAGAATTTTCAGAATGATATATCAATCGAAGATATTGCCGGAGTCTGCGGCATAAACCGAAGCTATCTGGGCAAAATTTTCAAAAATTCCGTTGGACATTCACCTCAGGAATTTCTCATGAATTATCGTATGATAAAGGCCACAGAGCTTTTAAAGCTGACCTCCTTATCCATCGCAGATGTTGGTTCTGCCGTTGGATACGAAAATCAGCTTCATTTCTCACGCGCCTTTAAAAATATCTACGGAGTGGCTCCGAGGGAGTGGAGGAACGAGCATAAATAAGCTCACTGTTCATCCTTCACAAATTCATTTACATTGTCATGGGTCACCTTCTCATACGGCAGATAAACATACTTTTTATCCTCAAACTTTATGTTTTTCATGCTGCCCCCGGTGGCTGCCAGATAGGCAAGCTGAGCCATAGCCCTTGCCTGTCCCTCCTTGTCATTGTAGACTGTTGCCGCAAGCTTCGACTGCTGCACTGCTTCAAGCCCATCGTCTGTGCCGTCCACTCCAAAAAATGCAGGTACATTCGACTCCGTCACACCAAGCTTTTCGTATGCGTCTATCGCTCCGAGTGCCATTGCATCGTTGTTTGCAATAACCAGCTCTATGCTGTTTTTATACTGACCTATAAGCTGTGTCATACGGTTCTGCGCCTGAGCACGATTCCAGTTTGCTATCTGACAGCTCAGCTTTTCTATCTGAAGACCGTTATTCTTCATGCTCTCTGTCACACTCTCTGTCCTGACGATGGCATCCTGATGTCCCATCTCTCCCTCCAGGATGACGTACTGTATCCTGCCATCACCGTTTTTATCCACACCCGGATTATTCTTTATATAATCGGCAATGAGTTCCCCCTGCATCTGACCTGACTGCTTTGCCTTGGCCCCGACATAGTACAGCTTATCCCAGCGATTTAAATCCTCATCAACCGGCTCCCTGTTAAAGAAAATAATCGGGATGTCCTTCTCCATTGCAGCATTTATAATATGCGACAAATCTGTTCTGTCTGCCAGATTAATACACAGCACATTGCAGCCGTCCTCTATCATCTCCTGCACCTGGTCATCCTGTGCACGCTGTGAGCCTGCAGCATCCATGATTGTCATGCTGATATCGTATTTGTCTGTATCAAGACTTGCGCACTCCTTTTTGAAAGTTTCTATCAGCTCCCCGATAAATGTATCCTTCTGGTCATAGCAGGTCACGCCTATATATATCTGTTTTTTCTCGTCAACTCTTGTGCTGCTGCACGAGACAAATGACAATATCAGTGCAAAACACAGTATCATCATAGTATTTCTTATTCTGCTTCTCATTTATTGTTCCCCCACTACTGGCTGATTGCATACAAAAGCTTCTTGTTTTCTTCATCAAACAGATTTTTTCTGGTAAGAAGCTGGTAAGATATCGGCTTTTCCTCTACTGAATATTTTCTACTGCCACGCAGCATATCGACCAGTCCTACAACACTTTTGTATCCGGCAGCAAATTCATCAGGTGTGATAAGAGCCTCTGTCCAGCCCGAATCGAGATAATATATAGCTTCTGTTGAATTTCCTATCCCATATACCAGTGCACCCTGCAGATTATTATCAGAGGCTTCCTTTGCCGCCTCAACCACACTTGCATCATCTATTGCAAGAACTATGTCAACCTTTCTCTGTGACAGCAGATTTATTTTCTCCCCGGTATCCGAAACACCTGATACAATCCACATCACAACACAGCCGCTCTCCGCGAGAGTATCCTTTATGCCATCAATGCGTTTTTTGCATGCATCGGATTCAGTGTTTTCACAATAGATTCCTATTTTTTTACCTGAAAGTGTTCCGTTGTTGTCAGCAAGAAGCTTTTGTGCCAGTTTGGCACCCATGCTGTACTGGTCAAACTCCACTGTATTTAACGACTTAAAGCTCTCGCTTCCCGCCTGGTCTCCGACAACCATTATCGGTGTCTTTTTATTTATCCGGATAAGTGTATTAAGGCTTTTTCTTTCTGTCATTTTTCTTGCTGTCGGCTTGAAACGACCGCATCAGCTTTTTTGTTTATCTCCTGGTTTATGACATCAATTTCATCTGACATGTTGTTCAGATTTTCCTTACTTATCATAACTACATCCACACCATACTCAGAGGCCGCCATTTTCATGCCATATTTAAACGCAGCACTGTGGCTTTCATCCACATCAGCCATCACAACTGCAATACGCTCCGGTTTCTCATTGAGCTTATTGTATGCGATAAAACCTATTCCTATCACAAGTAGTACTCCAAGCAGCAGCTCTGTTATGATGAAGTTTCTCTTATTCTTACTCATATTTGTCCATTTATTTTTCACTGTCACTCTCACACCTCCCATGCAGCAAGGCAATTGTACTTGCTTCATACTATATGATGCTCCTCAAATTGAAGTCTGTTTTCCTCTGAATAGACAATTGCCGGGATTTTGATTGTCACAACTGTTCCCTCATCAAGCTCACTTTCTATATGCAGGCCATAGCGCTCTCCAAACAGTATCTTTATCCTGTTATTTACATTGACAAGCCCCACTCCCGAGCCATTCTTGTGAACCCTGTCCGTATTTGTCAGCAAAAGTGGAATTTCATTCTCCGGAATGCCCATTCCGTTGTCTGATACCGTTATGATGATATCCTCTCCCACTTTCTGGCCTCCGACTACTATCTCTCCGAAATCGTCCAGCTCTCTGATTCCGTAATTTAGTGCGTTTTCCAAAATCGGCTGAAGCACCAGCTTCACCGCACAGTAGTCCATTATTTCCTCGTCTACCTCAAAGCTCACCTCAAATTTGTTCTTATAGCGCACCTTCTGAATATTCATGTAGCTTTTTGCGTGCAAAAGCTCATCTCGTACAGGTATTATGGTATGTCCCTTCGACAGACTGATACGGAAAAGCTTTGCAAGCTGCGTAATCATAAACGAGGCCTCCTCGTTTTTGCCTCCTTCAATCATCCATGTGATGGAGTCAAGAGTATTATACAAAAAGTGCGGATTAATCTGGCTTTGAAGCACATCAAGCTCGCTCTTTCGTCTCTCGTTCTGCTCCCATACGATCTTTTTCATGAGCTCATTGTTCTGCTTATATGAATTGCGGATAGAGTATCCCAGATGCCGTATCTCTGAGGAACCACCTACATAAATATCTGCTTCATTGCCATTCTCATACCTTTTCACAGAATCATCCAGCTTCATTATCGGCTTTGAAATACGTATAGATATCACTCTGTTTATCCACACAGACATCATAGCCATAATAATCATTATAACAAAAACAAACTGCTTCACATCCGCCATCTTATTGGTAAAGATGGAGTATGGCATCACACATACAAGCTTCCAGCCTGTGTAGCTGATTGTATCTACCATAATCTTACGATGCACTCCATTCAGATAATCATCATATATACTGTTTTGCGACTTTGCCGCAACATCGCTGTTTTCCGGAACATCTCCATCAAACTGTATCTGATGCGGATGGTAAATAATATTGCCCTTTGCATCACACAGATAATAATACTGTCCTTTTCCCGATGTATTTATCCTCTCAAGCATCCTTGATACACTCGAATAATCCATGTCCACAAGCATCACACCCATCTGTGATTCTGAACCGGAGGTCAGCTCCACGGCACGGCTTGATGATATGACCAGATGATATCTCATGGAACCATCGTCAAACAGATTCTGTACATGAGGTGTTGAAAAATGTATATTTTCCATGCGCTCCATAGCTTCTATGAACCAGTCCTGTTTTGTCACATTCGGGTCCTCCTTCTGGGACACAACAGGCTCTGCAGCTATAAGGCTTCCATACTGATTATACAAGGCAATACTGCGCAGATATTCCTTGTTTGACTCATAGAGCAGGCTCATGCCATCGTGTATGCTGTCAGAATGCTTTAAAATGTCATTCTCCTTTATTACATTATAATACGCCGCATCCGAAACCTGCCTCATATTGACCAGATAGCTTTCCACACTGTCTATTGTCTGGTCCATCACCTTATGATTGCTCTCTATGATACTGTCCTGCGATGCATCGGCAAATTTTATATACATCACCACAACTGTGACAAGCATTATTGCAAGCGACAGCAGTGAGAATGAGAGCATTATTATGGATTGTATATTGCCTGGTTTATACCTTATTCTTCTCATACTCTGTCCTGTACCTGGATGGGGAAACCCCATACTTTCTCTTAAAAACATAACTGAAATAGTTCGGATCCGCATAGCCTACATTCTGGGCTATGACATAGCTCTTGTCGTCTGTCTCCACAAGCATTCTGGCAGCCTTGTCCATTCTGTAATCAGTCAGATACTCCACAAACGAGCTGCCGGTTTCCTTCTTGAACAGACTTGAAAAATATGAGTTAGATACTCCTAACTCCTTACATGTATCGTCAAGTCCAAGGTCCATACTTCTGTAATTCCTGTGCACATAATCCTTTGCACTGTCTATGAGTGATTTCTTGGAGTTGTATCTGGCATCAGCCATATCATCATGCAGCCTGCTTGAAAAATCCAAAAGCCACTGCTTGAGCACCACCGGCTCAAAATTGGAGAGCTCATTATAAAGCCTGCCTACACTTCCCGATATTTCCTGCGCATTTAGCTCATTATTGCTCATGAAGTGATATAGCTCACTGATAAGCTCCATTACTGCCACATGGTAGTTCTCAAGTGACTGCTGCGACATAAAATTGTGCTGCATATACGCTTCAACAGCCTGTCCCACATCCTCTATCTTGCCGATACAAATCATTTTAAATAAATATGACAGCTCATTTCCCTCATCGCCATCCTTTGATATACGTCGCTGTGGCTCAACCTCTGTCATGTTTATTGCCCTGTTGCTGCCATAAAGCACCCTGTAGGATACTGCCTCCCTCGCACTCTGATAAGAGCTCACCAGCTCCTGTACATTTTCGCACACCTGTCCGATTCCGACCGTCACCTTTGCCCCCATTACATGATTTACATATTTGCAGAATCTGTCGCACTCATCTGTCAACTCAGAGATATCCTCCTGCTGCACAAGCTGGGCTATCATGACCGTATCACCGAGATAGTTAAAAATTCTGCCATTCCAGCGCTCCTTTAAATCAGCCTGTGCCTGCCTCTCTACTGACACTGCAAGCAGTCTGATATCCATGCCCTGCGGCATCTGACTTGCGGAGGTATGTATGATAATACAGCAGTAATATGGTCCCTCAAGCACAATCTTATAGTCACGCATGTACCTGCCCAGCTCATTTTCCGGTATTCGTCCCTCGATAAGTGTCGTGTAAAAATTTGACTGCAAAACAGGCAGCGATGCTGCATAATACTGCTTCAATATGTCTGTGTTTTTCTTCTCATTCAGCTCATCATCCAGCTTTGTCTTAAGCTTTTTGAATACCTCTGTGATTTCAGCCAGATTGAGTGGCTTTAAAATATACTCCTCTATCTCGAGATGCACAGCCTCCTTTGCATACTCAAAATCGTCAAATCCTGTGAATAGCAATAGCTTCGTCGCAGGAAACCTCTGCCTGATGTTACTGCACAGCTCAAGTCCGTCCATGTAAGGCATACGTATGTCAGTCATCACAACATCCGGCTGCATGTCCTCCATCATTTCAAGCGCCTTGAAGCCATTTCCCGCATGTCCTACCACATGAAAACCAATCTGCTCCCAGGATACCTTTCTCTCGATTACCTCTATTACATCCTCTTCGTCATCAACCAGTAATAATGTATACATTTTATGTCTTCTCCCTGCTATAACTGGTAACTATTCTGAACCACCCACGCACATTCGCAAAACCGCACGATACTCGTGCTTTCTCGCTGCTACGCAGCTAATTTTGCTCATATGTGTGGGGGTGGCTCTATTCGAGCCACCTTGAGAACAAGAAAATCTGCTGCTTACATGCAAGCATGACGCATCAGCTTTTCTTATTCTCAGTGTTTCTGAATAGTTACTCTGTTTATATTATATTATACCACATCTGATAAATTCTTTTGTAGCTTTACATAAATAAAAGTGTAACTGTTAAAGAAAAAAGACAGAGATGCCACCCTGACATCTCTGCTGATCATTTTGGAAGTATGAAAAAGAAATTTTCTTGCGATATTATTTCTTCTGAACGTATTTCAGACAGTCAAGTGTAACTGCTACAAGAATGATAATTCCTGAGAATACGAACTGAAGGTTTGTATCAATACCAAGGATTGTAAGAGAGTATGTGAGTGCTGTGAAGATACATACACCGGTTACAACACCTGATATCTTACCGATACCACCTGTGAATGATACACCACCAACTACACAGGCTGCGATTGCGTCCATGTCCCAGCCCTGTCCATAAGCTGCTGAGCCTGAACCAACCATTCTTGCACACTCAAGCCATGAGCCAAATCCATAAAGGATACCTGCCATAACGAATGCGCCGAGAGTTACTGCAAATACTGAGATACCTGAAACTGCTGCTGCCTCCGGGTTTCCTCCTACTGCGTAGAGGTTTTTACCAAATGTTGTCTTGTTCCAGATAAACCATACAATTGCGATTGCTGCTACTGCCCAGAGGATGATGGTTGGGAAACCATTTAACTTTGGAATAATCATGTTAGGGATAACCGGCTCAATAGCACCGAATGAAACTCCCTTTGTAGCATATGTTACGATACCGAAGATAACAAGCATGTTGGCCATGGTTGAAATAAACGGATGCATCTTAAACTTCGCTGTAAAAAATCCTGCAATACTTGTGAAGAATGTACAAAGCACGATACATGCAAGTAATGCGATAACCACTCTTGCACCTGTTGGTACTCCTGTAAAGTCAAATATATGACCGAATACAGAGCCTGTATTGATACCCTGATGCATGATGATTGTGGCTGTTGTCATACCCATACCAACCATTCGTCCAACAGAAAGGTCCGTTCCTGTTAAGAGGATAAGTCCTGCAACACCAAGTGCTAAGAACATTCTCGGTGAAGCCTGCTGAAGAATATTCAGTATGTTGTTGTATGTCAGAAGAGGTGTGCCCTTCTTTATCGGTGTTATGACACAAAGCGCTATGAATATAAGTATAATTGCAATATAAAGACCATTCTGTAACAGGAAGTTTCTCCTATTGAACGTATACTTGTAATTCTCCCATTTCTGAGCTCTTTTCTCCATAAATGTGAACTTTGAAAGACGAAGCATATCAATCAGGTGATACTTGTAGCTGTATGCCTCATGCTTTTTGTCCTTGATCGTCTGATACTCTTTCTCGAGCTCAAGCTTCTCATTGGAAATACGATTCTTGTGTACGTAGTTTTCTTCCTTTATCTCAGTACTGTCTGATGTCTTTGCAAGAGCAGCCTTGTGCTTTTTATCAAGCTCTGCCATTCTCTCATTATGAGCAGCAAGCGCCTCTGCCTTTTCCGCCTCACAGCTTGCCTTAACGGCATTGTAATACTTTGAATCAAAATTTTCCTTTAAATAGCTTTCAGCCTTGGCAATGAGCTTTGAAATCTCATCCTTGTTCTTTGCCTCAACAGCCTTTGCCTTTGCAAGCTCTTTCTCGCAGGCTGCTATTTCTGACTCTTTCTCGCCCTTTGAAAGAGTTTTATCTCTCTTGATGCCTGCTATCGCTGACTGACACTCTACAACCTTTGTAGTTCCGTCTTTTCTGAGTGCATCAATTTCTTTTTGTATTCCACCAACATATTCGTCGATAGGCTGGCGCAGAGTGTGCTCCTGCTCAGCCGTTAAAATCTTACTATTAGCCATATCCGTCTTCTCCCTTTATTATAGGTACTTTGCACTGAGTCTCAGCAACTCTTCCTGATTGGTTTCCTTTGTATTGACAATTCCTGAGAGTCGTCCGTTTGACATGACTCCGATACGATTTGTTATACCAAGGATCTCAGGCATCTCAGATGAAACTACAATGACTGTCTTACCCTGCTTTGCCATATTGATTATCAGCTCGTAAATCTCATATTTGGCACCTACATCGATACCTCTTGTAGGCTCATCCATCATGAATATCTGCGGTCCTCTTTCAAGCCATTTACCAAAGATAACCTTCTGCTGGTTTCCTCCTGACAGAGCCGAAATCATATCCTCCGGTCCCATACACTTTGTGTGCATAATCTTTATCTCATCAGAGGTGGCCTTTGTCATCTTGCTGTCTGAAAGTGCCGGTCCATTCTTATAAGCACCGAGATTTGCGATTGTCGTGTTAAAGGTGAGGTTTCCCTTAAGGAAAAGTCCATTTGCTTTTCTTTCCTCTGTGATAAGTGCGAAGCCATAGTCCATAGCCTCCTTTGCACAGGTGAAATTCATAAGCTGGTTCTTAAAATATACTCGTCCCGCAGCTCTTGTCCTGATTCCGAAAATCGTCTCAAGAAGCTCTGTACGACCTGCTCCGACAAGTCCGTATAGTCCAAATATCTCCCCCTCATGCACATCAAATGTGATGTCCTGCAGATGTGGCTCGTACTTTGTCGAAAGATGCTGTATTGACAAGATTACATCCTTTGGTTTGTTGTCTACCGGAGGGAATCTGTTCTCCAGTACTCGTCCAACCATCGCTGCAATCAGTTCATTCATATTTGTTTCTTTTGTGCTCTTTGTCATGACCAAATTTCCATCTCTAAGAACCGAAATCTCATCACATATCTCAAAAATCTCATCCATCTTGTGAGAAATATAGATAAGTGAAATACCCTGGTCACGAAGCATCCTCATCATCTGGAACAGCTTTTCAACCTCCTGTACCGTAAGTGATGATGTAGGCTCATCCAATACTATAACCTTTGAGTTGTATGATATTGCCTTTGCAATCTCACACATCTGTCGCTGTGATACTGACATATTTTTCATCGGCTGCTCGAGATTAACTGTCATTCCCAGCTTTCTGAATAATTCAGACGCTTCTTTTTTCATGCGTCCCTCATCAATCATACCAAATGAATTGACCGGATATCTTCCGAGAAACAGATTGTCTACGACATTTCTCTCAAGACACTGGTTCAACTCCTGATGCACCATCGCTATTCCATTTTCCAGTGCATCCTTAGGACCTGAAAAGCTTACCTCTTTTCCGTCCAGATATATAGTTCCCTCGTCCTTCTGGTATGTACCAAAAAGACATTTCATCATTGTCGACTTACCGGCTCCGTTCTCCCCCATGAGACCCATTACAGTACCTTTTTTCACATCTAAATTGATGTGGTCAAGAACCCTGTTTCGTCCAAATGACTTGCTCATGCCACGAATCGATAAGATGTTTTCATTATTCTTATCGCCCATACTTCCTGCTCCTAACTCTATATTTGCTGTCGTCTGTATACACTTTATTTTGGGGAGAGATTTTTCCCTCCCCAACTAAGTGCTTTAAATACTTTTACTGGTTCAAAAGAGCTGTATAAGAAGCTGCATTATCTGTCTTAACCATGTTGATTGCGAATGCATCGTACTGGCTTGGATTTCCAAGTCTGTTTGTGATATTAGACTCTGTCTGTCCATCACCACCGATGTACTCAACATCAAGATTTAAGAGATCATCATACTTCTGTAAGAGTGGCTGATATGTAGAGCTTAAGAAGTTATCTGAAGCATTGTAGATATTCAGCCATACCTTCTTTGTAGGGTGCTTTGCTGAATCAAGCTGTGTTGAAACAGGTGCCCATACAACTGTTGAATCTGTGAAATCCTTGTAGTTATCTGCTGTAACTGCTACGTTTAATGCGTAGTAAGATCTCTCATCATCCTTGTAAACATATACATCATCGCTTAATACGTTTCCTGCATCATCCTCTGTGCCGATACCTGTATCAATATCTACACCATCGAGTGCGTTTCTAAGTACACGAAGTGTGAGGTAAGCCTGAACGTCAGCATGCTGGCTGATTGTTCCGCCATAGCCCTCTGCGATAGCTGCTACTGCATCACTGTTGGCATCGTATCCGAATGTTGGAACCTTGTTGTCCTTTGACCATGCATTGAACATTGACATTCCCATTCCATCGTTGTTAGAAACAACTACGTCGATTGACTCGCCAAATGATGATGACCATGTTCCGATTGCATTTCCTGCTGTAGCTGCATCCCATGTAGCTCCTGCTGAGTTCTTCATCTCCTGTGAAGCAAGCTCTCTTACTACATAGTCTTTGCCGTTTACAGTAATCTTGCCGTCCTGAACCTCAGCTGCTTTTCCGTCTGAGTTTGTTCCTGCCGGAGCACTGTCAATCTCGCCGCTCTTGTCTACGCCTGTTCCAAGAGCTTTACGAACACCTCTTGTTCTTGCAATTGAATCGTTGTGTCCGATATCACCGATTGCAAGTACATATCCGATAACGCCATCCCCATTTCTGTCGATCGTATCAATGTTCTTCTCGATATACTCTTTTACCATTTCTCCCTGAAGTTCAGCTCCCTGATTAGCATCGAAACCTACATAATAGGTATCCTTGTTGTAGTTGAGTGCTGTTGTGTCAAGCTCTCCTGTTGAGCTGTTTGATGGCTGACGGTTGAACCACACAAGTGGCTTGTCCTTGTTTGCAACATCAGATGTCGATGTGCTGCTTCCCCCCTTTCTGTGTATCAGAAGAACCCCCCATCTGATCCACAAGCGGCCATTTGACGCTGCCATAGCAGCTACCATCATGATTGCAACAAATTTTTTCTTCATATATTTTTGTCCCCCCTTTGTTTTGTTGGTAAGGCTAGTATACAAAAATATTTCGGGAATCACTATAGAATATTTTTCGATAAACATTAAAAATTTTACTGTTTTTCGTCATGTGGACGAAAATTTTCTAGTTTTGTTTTTTAGCTACGTCATATTGTTCAGCTTCAAAAA
>ENA-OQJD01000041-OQJD01000041.1-human-gut-metagenome-genome-assembly--contig:-NODE-41-length-17228-cov-2.465528_pt1 | contig 17228 bp, 25 predicted proteins | sample MGYA00242596_ERZ504762 | MGnify/ENA primary metagenome ERZ504762 (study PRJEB26092, sample SAMD00036356) | human gut metagenome | host: Homo sapiens | study: EMG produced TPA metagenomics assembly of... | reverse complement strand
GTCAGCGTACAGTTCACTTCATTGCCCCATACATCCCAGCCGGGAGTCTTTTGTCTTGCAAACAGTTCCACTCTGGGCTGATCGCCCATGAGTTTTACGATCTTATTCCGCACCTCGTCCGGTTTCTTGCTGTGCTGCTCAATATGGGAGATCACAAACTGATGGATTCCCGCACACTGGCGTTTCGGACGGCCTCTGGTTGCCAGCAGGCAGACCTCCGCGTTTGAGCGGGTCCAAAAGCCCATGCCATAAAACCAGCTATCCGCTTTCCGGTTCTGTTTGAGCCATAGAAAAGCCAGCGTTTTATATTTGAACCCCCACGGCGTCGATCACCCGGAAGGCTTCATTGAGCTGTGGGAAGGTCGCCACAGAAGAGGGCGCTGTCTTTTGCGGCAAGTTCCGATACCGGCAGGGCACAGATTTCTTCAATGCTCATTGTGGGGTAATGGTTCTCCGCAACGCCGCTTCCATGTTTCCTATCATAGCGCCAGGGCGGATCGGCATAGATAATGCCGTACTGTTTCGTTTCCGGCATTAGCGAGCCTGCTCATTCTTAGATGGGGCAGGTTTGGCCGGCTGTTCTTTGACCTTACCGGCATTTTCCTCAATGCACCGGTCAGGGAAGGCTTTTCCGCAGCTCCCTTTGTTGCTTCAAGAGTTGCCTGCAAATTTTCAATAGCCTGCCCGTACCCATCGATCAGGGCATCGTTGAGCTGCTTGCGGAACTCTGCCGTAACCGGCCAGCAGACATCTTTCCAGTTGCCTCCCTTATCCTGGGTTGCGGGCATATTGACATACAGCCCCTTTTCACTGGAACAGATACGGAAACCGTCAATCTTAAAGCATCCGCCAATCGTAACATTGGCAAACGCCAGCAGGTTTCCCATTGGGGCGATTGGACGCACGCGGACATCCAGCTTCATGCCGTTTGCCATTTCCGGCGTCTGTGTCTCCGGCGCCATTTTTTCTGTATTGGTTTTACTCATATATAAAATCCTCCTTTTTAGAATTGGTTTTGTTCATGCTATCTTGCATTAAATATGGATTTGGATAACGAACCTGTCTTAAACAGGGCAAAGGCCAGCAGCACCGTATAACCCGCCGTTCCCCAGATCGCGCCGTGCACATCGCCGGACGATGGGATAGACTGGACCAGCACTGCATAAATGGCAACACAGATCAGGATCAAAAACCCCTGAAAGCCCAGGGCAAAAAGGGAACGCAGATACCCGGTTCCCATTTGTCCCCATTCCCGGTTTGCCATTGTGGAAAACGGGATCGGTGCAAGGCTCACGGTTAAATAAATCTCGATCATACGGCCATATACAATGACAAAGATCACGATGGACAGTACCCACATACACAGATTGATGATGTTGGTTTCCAGCCACAGTCCAATCAGTTCCCACATTCCCATTGCTTCAAGCTGGGTTTCCAGATCAGACAACGCCGCCTGCACATCCAGGTTCCCGTTTATGACACCGGCACTTTGCGACACCACATTTTGGGCCACATCAAAGACCGCCATCACAATCGTAAAACAGTTGGTGAGCAGGTAAGTGGCAACAAAAGTCTTGAAAAATCCACTTGAAGATGTTGAATGTATCGAATTCGTGCATGTTGTTCTTTTCGAGAATCATCTGGATCAGTTCATACACAAGAACAAAGGTAAGGATCATGCCCGCAATGGGAATGACGACGGTTTCCGAAAGATTCTGGATCATGGAAAACACGCCGCCATTCCAGCCCTGCGGGGTCTGTCCTACCTGATTTGCCACATCCGCAACCTGGTTGTTGACGGAGTTGAAAATACTGGTGTACTGTCCGGTGATCGCATCGATCAGGCCCTCTTTAATCCAGTCTGTTATCCATTCAAACAGACTGCCCATAAGTCAGCCCTTAACCGAACAGGCCGGAAAGCAGCGGGATCAGCGTTGCACCAACCAGAGCGATACCTCCGCCTGCCATAAGCTGCTTGATCCCCTGGGATTTTGCACCTGGGTTATCATTTCCGTAACCTTCGAGAAGGTTTACAACACCCCATGCGCCCAGACCTGCGCCCAGGGCGATCACAAGGATCTTCAAAGTATCAATCGCGCTTGCAAAAAATGCCATAATGTTCCTCCTTTAATTTCAGAAATTTTAATTTGTGATATGGCCGTATCAGGCCGGAAACAAAAAAAGTCGCCGCACTGTTTTTAGAAAAAAATCTGTTTCAAACAGCACGGCGGCATGGGGCAGGAAGAATCCTGCGGTTATTTACTTTTCAGGGAGAATCACGAATCCTCAAAAAATCCTCCTTTCATCGTGACAAAAACAAAGCCTGCCGGGGCATCATGCTTTGACAGGCAGGAACAACTCTATAAAGTCTGGGAAGCCAGATCTTCGGCTGTGACTTCATAATTGCGGTATCGTTCACCGGGACGCATCGGCATCCGGGTAGAAAGAAACTTTTCGATATTAAAAGCGTTCTTCTCATTAAAATCGGAAAGCAGTTTGTAATTTGGGTGTTTGGTTATATCGTATTTCCGGGAGAGGAACGGCCGCACACCCCTGATCTGCAACAGACATTTACCCCCGTCCATGACTGCCAGTTCATCCACCGACATCAGATCCTTTCCCAGCTTTTGAAAATTTTGTCCGTGGGATTCCTGATTGCCCTTTGTGACACTGGTGTTATACAGGTCGATGGTCTCTTTCCCCAATAGGGAGTTCCAGCTTTTTAAGGTGGTTTCTTCTTTGCCTCCTAAGAAAAGGGAGGCGTCACAGTTACCGATGATGGTGTCCATGTTGTCTTTATACAGGGCTTTGAGTTGGCTTTGCGCCTGCAGCACCAGGCAGGCAGAGATCTCACGGCTTCGGATGGTCGCCATAAGACGCTCCAGGTTCGGGATCTGCCCGATATTTGCCGCCTCGTCGATCAGGCAGCGCACATGGATGGGAAGCCTTCCACCATATACATCATCCGCCCGCTCACACAAGCGGTTAAACAAAATGGAATAGATCAGACTGATCAAAAATAGCAAAGGTCCCGTCCGTGTCACTCATAATAAGGAAAAGAGCAGTCCGTTCATCTCCCAGCATATCCAGATCCAGTTCGTCATACATGGTAATTTCCCTGACTTCTTTAATGTCAAAAGGGGCCAGTCTGGAAGCACAGGAAATAAGGATCGACTTGGCTGTTTTTCCGGCAGCGAGCTTATATTTCTTATATTGACGCAGGGCAAAATGATCCGGGTCTTTCTGTTCCAGCGCGTCAAAGAGAAGGTCAACGGCATTTTTGAACGACTCATCATCCTCACGGACTTCCATTGCGTTCAGCATTTCTACCAGTGTGGCAAAATTCTGTTCGTTTGCCGGAGCCTCATAATAGATATATCCGATCAGTGCCGTATAGAGCAGGGTTTCTGCCTTGACCCAGAAATCGTCTCCGGCTTTTCCTTCGCCTTTGGTATTGGCGATTAGGGTAGTGACGATCTTCAGAATATCTTTCTCGGAATGAATGTAGGCGAACGGGTTAAAGTGCATACTTTTCTGGAAATTGATCGTATTGAATACCCGTATTTTATTAGGACTCATAGATGATCTTTCCTTTTTCTATTACGCACAGGCTTTCCGTCCTTGTCCAGCTTTGGTGTGCCTCGCTGCAACATCTTTCCGCATTCCACAAGGACTGTACCTTTCGGATCGGTGACGACGTAGGAACTGTGCATTTGCATCAGATTGGGCTTGATGAAAAAGCGCGTTTTTCCCGAACCTGATCCTCCGACTACCAGTACATTTTTATTTCTTGCATTGGCCGGATTTTTGGGCCTTCCGTTTAACATCAGTCCTTCACTTTGGGTAAGAATGATATTGTTTTCCGGATTTGGGTCCATAAACGGGGCAATATCGGCTTTATTTCCCCATCTTGCAGAACCATATTCCACATTTTTGCGGTATTTCTTAGCGTCTTTCCCTCTAAGATAGACTGCCAGCCGCATAATGGCTGCACCGCAGAAACCGATCAGCCAGTCCATTGCCGCCCCCGGCCACATACTCTGAAACGCAAGGGCAAAGCCTTCGGACAGTCCTAACAGCTTTTGGGAAGCGTCTGCTCCGGGAGCCAGCCGCACCGCTTCGCCCAGCTTGGCAAATACCAGAAGGAACAGAACATAAGGCAGATGGAGAATGACCTGTTTTTCAATGTTTCTGCATCAATCTTCATCCGTTCCGGTCCTCCGTGTTCTTTGTTCTTTACACGGTCACGGCCAAGCGACTGTGCCAGTTCTTTGAACTTATGAAGCTGTGTAAGCAGCGACGATCTGGTGCTGCGTGTAAGGTCTTTCTTTGTATATTCCTTAAAAGCTGCCGTCAGTGCATCCGCCTGGTTTGCCTTGAAATATACCGTCCATTTTGGGGGATCGGTCCCAAGTCCCTTTTCTATTATGGTAGCGTACCTGATGTTTTCTGGCATACCGTTCAAAAGAGCGGATTCGCCCTGAAACTTCAATGGTATTGGCTCCGGGGTCTTTATAAGTCAGCCGCTTCATGCTGTTGCGCCCGACTTTTGGCATTGTGCGTTCCTGTTCCATCTTTTGGAGTACCGCAGCAATAGCCGCACGCAGTACCCGCCCTGACAGTTTTGCTGCCTGTATAGAAACAGAAACCGTTCGTTGTTCGAGTTCTTCCTGCAAGAGCATCCTCCTTTCTGATAAAATCGGTATTTATAATATGGAAATAACTTTTTACCGGCTTTCCCCAAGAACCTGCTGTCGGGAAGCGTGTTCAAAGGCTTTTGCTGCCTGATCGACCTGAATTTTAGCATGTTTCAAAAGCGTCTTGATGATCGTAGCCGGGCGTTCCTGTTCCTCCAGATGATCGACCATCCCTTTGCACTCATCCGGGAGGTATGCCGCCATATCTTTCAACACATCGGAAAAGTTACCCATAAAGCCCCAGCAGCTATCCGACAGCTCCCCGTTTTTATAAAGCTCAAACCCATAACATTCGCCACGCAGATAGGAATCATAAGCGGCGACTTCGCTGCGCATCAGTGCGTCCGCTTTCTGCCGGATGGCGCCGGTCATCTTGTCAGCGTCAAATTCCTTTAGGGCATCTTCTTTGGAAACATAGATCCAGCCGACCTGTCCGCTGTCCCATTCTGCATGAGGAGCCCTGCCTGAGAAACTTTCTGTACTCATGGCAAGACCTGAGTGGTCGTAGAGATAGAGGGGGAGCATCAGATACTTTTCCGAAATTACTTTCTGCATTGCTTCATCGATCGCCCGTTCCTCTGTCTTTGGTCCATGCCGGAAACGGCTGCTTACAATGTTTACCATCCGTTCATAGCGTTTCATGCCGGCTTCATCATGTCCTACGGTATCTAAATACATTTCCCGCAGGAAGTCGTCTTTGTCCATATAGTTGTGATGGTCGCCCAGCGCATAGCGGGGATGGAAGCATACCATCGTCCCAAAATGTTCATCTACCTCGCGGGGAGAGATCAGAATATCGTCCGGCTGCACCATAAGGGCATAAGGTTCATTTACTGCCATTAACATAATTGGCTCCTTTCTTTCTACAAATCCGGGCCGGAATGGTGCATCATCGGTTTTTCCCGGTGTTCATTGGTTGCAGGCTGCTTGACTGCAATGATCTCGCCGGCAATCCTTGCAAATTTTTCAGGGTACTTGAACTGCTCCCCATATTTCTCCATCAGATTCGGAGAAAGGTCTGTAAAATTTTCCTCGCCAAGACCAACGATCAGAAAATTCCCGGACACAATATCATAGATGTGGCCGTCATCGTCAAAGAGAGCTCGGTTCAAAGGCAGCCCCATCAGCTTGCCTTCTTCATTGCAGATCAGAGCCACCGGGTCCTCATACGGATAGACCGCCTGAATATCTCCGCCCACTGCCGCCTGCAAGGATTTCAGACCACTTTCGATCTCCGCAGCATAAGGGGACTTGCCCGGCTCTACCATTAACACTTTCATAATTGTATATCCTCCTTCTTTTTCTATTGCCGTACCGGGAGTGGTTGGCGTTTTTTCCTTGAGTTTTTGTCCACAGAGAGCTTCCCCAGGACGGAAGGCTTCTCCTGGTTTTCGGGTGTAAAAATACCGCCCTCCGAAACCTCGGCGGCGGCATGTTCCGTTTTGGCCTGTTCCAGTCCTTCAACCGTATAGCCAGGTAAAAGAGTACCGTGAACCATAAAATGGTGCTCATATTCTTTCGGGATCGGCGGGGAAATTTCCGTGAATAAATGGGAATAGGCTTTCTTTCGCCCGTCCAGGTATTTTATGGCTGCGTTCTTATCTGTATATCGTTTCTGGTTTTGTCCGGCAATCTTTGCTCCATATCCCTGCTTCGGGGAATGAATACGGACTTCCCATGTCACATACCAGGCAATCGGAACACTCTGTTTGGTTTCTCTGTCATATTTCGTATCTTCCCAAATACTGCAGGTCATCTGATAGACCCGGTTGCTGATTTTCTGATCCGCCCTCCAGTTATCGGTGTCTTTCCACTGGTTGCCGGTATGTTCGATCTCCGGTGTACGAAGATATTCCAAAGCCCGGTTGATCGTCTGTGTTGCCGCTGCCTGCTGTTCCCACTGTTTTGCAGCAGCCACCACGATTTCATAGGCTTTCTGCTCCCCGTCAATACTTCCCTGGCGCATGGCTTCCAGGCTATCGGTTCCCATTGTGATCAGAGTAGAAATATCCACATTTTCACAAACTACGCTGTGTTCAATTTTAAGCTCTGATCCCGGCGTCAAGTGGTCGCCATACCGGTAGGCATGGTAATCCCTGTTTTCTTCCAAAATGCTGTTCACCTCCTGCTATATTTCCGGCTCATGGTTTTTTCTGGAAACCGTCTGTGCCGGTGATTTTTTATCTGCCGGTCTGTTTGCCGCAAGCTGATCCATCACGGAAGGACGGCCGACGCCGAACATGGATAGCTGACCGTCCGCTGCCTCACGAAGTTCAGAAACAGAGAGAGGAAGCGTTACATCGGCATGGGTCAATAGCTGTTCCCGTTTCAAATCCTGAATGATCTCGTCAAAAACAGCGTTGATCGCACGGCGTTCTTCCCCCACAGGAAAGGCTTTCAATACCTCCATTTCTCCGTCTTTACCGGAAACCAGGGTAAGGGCACAGTCGGCATGGCCTGCCAGATAATCCGATGTGTAGGGCAGTTTGTCCTTGATATAACAGGCAAAGGCTCTGGCTGTCATTTCCACATTGCTGTCCCAATAACCGCCGTCTTTTTCACATTCTTTTCCCATGCGTACCGAATTACGGTAAAAATCAGTTTCCGTCCGTCCAATCTGCGGAGCTTCCTGCGCCTGCATCCTGGAAAGCATACGCTCAAAAATTTCCAGCCGTTCCCGTTCACTTTTGGGAATTACCCGGCCGGTAACATTCTTCTTAAATGCGCTGATCTGTCCCACAGAGCCGGGTTCGCCGGACAAAAATGCTTCCCGCAAGACTGCGTAGGTTTCCATCTGTTCCTCATTGCCATACCGTTTCAGAGAGGCAAGAACCGAGGAATCCAGCCAGCTTGCCGCATTTTTCCGGGTGCGTTCTGTTTGTGCTTCCGTGCGCTTTGCTGCCTGTTCCGGTGTTTCCGGTTTATACTTCATGGTGTCAATGAGTTTTTGGAACGGCGCATAGAGGCGGGGCTGTTCTGACAGCATCCCTTTTGCGCCCATCTTTGTACCAAGATAATCATCAAGTCCATGCCACCATTCATGTGCCAGCGAACCGGCCCCGTGCATTTTCGTAAGATTGATGACTGTACGCAAAGGTTCATAATGAGCCGCAGCATTGCCGCTGCCTCTTGCACCAAAAGCGATAGCAAGCGTTCCCTGATAAGCAATATCTTTATCGCTGATCTTAAGGGCTGACGCCAGATCCTTTAGTGCTTCAAATCCCATGTTAAGGGAGGTCTGACGGTCGTTCTGGTTCATCCAGTTTCCAAACTCGCCGCCGCGGAATCCAAATGTATCAAGATAATGCTGTCCGGTGATCTCCACGCCATTCCGATAATCCGGGCCGGTACGTTTGACATGGGCGAGCTGGGGAGGGACAAACCGGATCTTCCCATTTTTGTTCCTGCCTTTGGCAAGTTCCTGCACCCATTTCAGGGCAGCTTCTTTGGTCTCAAAATTGGTCCGCAGGATCGAATAGCCTTTTGTCACATAGTAGGTACCGGGTTTCCAGTCCTCATTTTTTAGAATAGGTATGTTTCCCGTCGTTGAAGTGGATCGCATAACCTTTCGGTATTTTCTGCTCTTTGGAAACACAAAAACTGTTCCTTTTTTGCTTTCTGAGTAAAGTTGCGCTCAAAATATTCAGCCGAGCGGATCAGCATAGTATTGGATAATTTGTTTGTAATCACGGGATTGTCCTGACCCTTTTTCGTTGCCCGGTAATGGATTCCGCTTACCCAGCCCTGTACCTTTTCTAAATATCCATTGTCAACGAAAAAGCGGTCATAGGCTCTCATGGCATCCTCCACAGTACGGACATCTGAAAGCACTGTCTGCAATTCCCGGACTGTTTTTATATACTCCTTTTGCCTCGCAGTCCGTTTTTCCGGGGTGTCATCCGTGCGGTAATACTGAGGAGAGGCGTTTAAGCCGTCCCTTGCTTTTTTGATAAAATAGACCACGCCAAGAGGAATCCCTTCCTCCAGCATGGCTGCATAGTCCGGCTTTTTCCAGACATTATCCTTTTTCACAAATTTTTCGGCTTCGCGCTCATTCATGGCTTCCAGATCATCCGCATACAGCCCGCGGTCTTTCCACAGGTCTTTTTTCGCACCGCCGATCTTTTCACCGAAATCTTCATGCACTCCTGCCAATCTTCATCACCTCCAGTCAGTGTAAAATTCTTATCGCTCCGGGGCAGGGCGACGTTCTTCGTTTTTGTGAAGTTGTGGGAGGTTTCCTGTGAGCCGGTCAGTTTCCCTGCGGATCAGTTTGTCCAGAGCGCCTAAATCCTCCGGTGCAATGGCAAACTCCCGGTAATTTTCATACCACAGGCCCGTAGAGATTGCCGCGATGGGCGCAATTTTCTCCGAACCGGATGGAAGAAGGCGATACACAGGGGCTTCGTCATAAAGAAGCATCTGCTTTGCCGTTCCCTGTGGTATGCGGTACTTATCCATATCCGGGTTCTGGGCTGCCTCCATATATTGCATATTCAGGCGTTCTTCTAAATCCTGGGGCATATAACGAAATGCCTGATCCATCCACTGTCTGAACATCGTGGAATAGTGGTACTGCCATTCCGTAACTTGATTCGTGGCATAAGAAAATCCCCAGCTTTTCAGAGCATCTTTTTCGTAAAGCTCCATTTCAGTCCATTCTTTCAGGCTGACCGTGGCCGCTGAACCATCTTTGCGTTCGATATTGACGCCGCAAGGATAGAGGATATTTCTTTTTATATCCTGCCGCAGCGTGTCTAAATCCATCATCAGGACATCCCCGTACAAGTGACCGCCCTCGCTGCGATCCGTATGAAACAGGAAAGCCCTCGCTCCGATGAACTCCGTTGTTGAGATCATTTGATGAAGGTCCGCCGTAGAACAATAAGCAAACAAGGTGTCGGAAAGCCACATGTGATTTTTCCCCATGATAGCAATGGAATCAGCCCCGGTATTTGTCACCAGAGAACGCATATTAAATTCGCATTCCCTAAGAAAATCTCCGGCAAAAATATGGAGCTCATACGCAAAGACGGATAAGTCTGTATCACGGATCAAATGAATCTGCGGTAGTGGTTCCTGATTCAATCAAATTCCTCCTTTCATGTGAAGCAGCTCTTTGACCTGCTCATTTTCCGCAAACGGCTGGCTATCTGTCTCCGCCATTTAATCAATCCCTCCCATCTGCCGGTAGCTGCCCGCCGGCAATCTTGCCGACAATCTCCGGACCGGTTTCATAAATCTGCATGAGGCGTTTTGCTGTGCCGCAGGGCTGTGCAGCTCCGCTGGTCCAAAGACGCACTGTGGATGGGGCAACATTCATCAAAAGAGCAAAGCCCTTTTCGTTCATGTCCAGCTTTTTCATCAGCGATTTAACCATATCGGGGCCGTAGTCTGGACACCGGGAAGCCTCGGCAATCATCTGCAAAGCGGTATTTTCAATTTTTTTTCATTTTCAAATCCTCTTGTTATTTGTTTTCCAGCCTTATGCCGGGGCAAAGCTGATCTGGTTGTGTTTCATCCTTTTGGCAAAGTCCGGCAGCGAATAATTTACCCCGTCAATTTCTGCATGGGTGTCATCCAGACGATGACAAACAGCAAAGTGCCTGTCCCCGTTTCCATAGAACAGGCAGAGTAAACCATTGTCGGGAATGGAAAACAGCGCTTTTCCGGCGCTGTCTGTAAAGCAGATCTGTTGAGATCCATTCATGTTGAAATCCTCCCTAAATTGAAACAGCCGCCTCTTTTGGGCGGCGTTGGTGCTGGCTGGTTTGCAGTTGTTCCCGAACCTGCAGCAATTTCTCATTGTAATCTTTTCCCATCCGGGGAGGGTTGACACTTACCCGGATATGACGGAAACGTTTATCCTCGTGAAGCATGGTCTTGATTTTCCGGGCATTGACAAATCCGGCAAGGTCGTGGTCCATATAAAGGGTAACACGCCGTATCTCCGGGTGGCGTTCCAGGAAAGAAGTCAGCGCCACATGGGAAGTACCGCCCAAAGACAAGCGATAACCATTCCATTTCCATCCCTCCAGCTCTTGAAGTGTCGCATGGGAAAGCGCATCAATAGGAGCTTCAAAGACTGCCACATGCCGGCTGCCCGGACTTTGCGGGGGATAACAAAAGTTATATCCTTTGTCGCTGCCATAGACATCCTTTTTGAGATTGCCGCTGATACTGCGCATACAGGCAAACTTCGCTTTCCCGGAATCATCTTTCCCAACAAACACACAAACCGGTTCTCCATGATACCGGGCTTCGTAAAAAATCCCGGCTTGTAAACACTGGCGAATGACTTCTGAGCTGATCCCCCGTTTCTGCAAATAGGAGACCGCAGCGGTCGCGCAACGTCTGGCCCAGGGGAGAGCGAATGTTTTCTTTTCCGGCTCTTTTGATACCTGTATTTCTGCCGTACTTCGGTAAGCCGGTTCCTGTGGGATTTCGCCACCTACCAGAGCATGAACCGCATCCACAAGACCATATCCCCGAATCTGGATCAGGTAGTCCAGCGCATTGATACTCCGTCCGCGGCTGTTCCAGTACCAGTACCTTTTCCCGGTCACATATACCAGACTGTCATGCTCCTTATGCCGGAAATTAGGTCCATCCTGTTTCAGCACGCCGGGTTCATGGAATTGCAGGTAAGTAAACAAGTCAGCTTCCCGCGCTGCCTGAATCTGTTCTTTGGTTACGCCGGGCATAGTACCGGCACAGTGTTTCTTTTCATTGTGCTTTGCCTCCTTCCTGTGATGAAATGAAAAAAGACACCCAAAGGTGCCTAACAGCCGTACAGGTCGTGATTGACCTCGGCACGGTAATAGCTGTCCATTGTAGCCGGGGCATTATACAGCGCCGCCAGCAGATACGCTTTGATGTTTCCGACCTTCGTTGTGTTCTTGTCGATACAGTCAAAGACATACTCTAAGTGACCGGAATTGATCTTCAGGAACCGGCTCTTGACGATCTCCCTCGGAAAATCATCTCCGGCAATGCGAATGTAAGGGCGTTTCGACAAAATCACTTCAAGCATAAGTTCAAGGGCTTCATCCAAACGTTCCCTGCCATACCGTAAGACCAGTAAGTCATATTCAATATTTTCTTTGATGATTTCACGATAGGCTTCTATCAGCTCTATCCGATCCATCCCATCCGTGCGGTTTGCCGCTTCCGGCTCTGCCGGATAGATTGATGGATAAGTTATTGATTTATCTTTTTTTGATTTTTTTGTTTTTAATGGATTAGTATTTAATTGTGCCGGATTTTCCTGTTCAGATTCCGCCTGTTTAGGTTTTGCCTGTTCTGGTTTTACCTGTCTTGGATTTTCCCGTTTAGGTGAAAGCCCTGTGTTTTCGGTACTTACAGGCTGCTCATGGATCGTATATTCAATGTCTCCCAACTGCCCGTTATCATAGCGGAGGCGCTGTCTGGTGAGATAACCATGCCGCTCCAGTTCCTTCAGGGCAGTAGTGATAGAATCCACACCATCCTTGCAGATATGGGCGAGTCCCTTTGTGGTATAATCCCAATCTTCCGGCAGCGACAACATAAGTGATAAAAGCCCCTTTGCCTTTAAGGACAACTCCGTATTGCGCAGATGGTGATTGCTCATTATCGTAAAGTCCTTTGTTTTCTCTACACGGAATACTGCCATTGTACCGCCTCCTTTCTTCGACTATTCCGTTACAAGGCATGATCCCTGCGGTCATAATGGAGATGACCGTCAGAGACCTTCGCATGGTTTTTCAGTTTCACTTCGCCCCGTTCCTGGCTCTCTAAAAATTTCTGATAGCCGGCATCTGTAAGGAACAAGCGCATCTTATCGCCTTTGTCGCCAACAGGGGAATCGTAAGACAATACATCAAAGACGATCATGTGCTTTACTTCTGGATCAAAGCGTTCAAGTGCCATGATGTCATGCCCCTTCAATTTTTCTGCCCCTGATTGTTGTCTGGCCTCGGCGATCTTTTCTCCAATCGTCCGGGCTGGATAGGGCAGACGGTAATTCTTCTGAATATCTTTTACCAAGTCCATGCACTCTGCATTTGACAGAACACGAAGTTTTGCCATAAGACCTTCTGCCGCCTCCCGCTGTTCGGAATTATTTGAATACCGCACGGTCATATAAAGTTCATTCAGGATCTTTGTCTGATAATCGCCCTCAACCTGAAAGAGCAGTCTTTTTTTCCATTTCGTTTAATTCCATGGGGATCTCCTTTCTCTTAGAAAATAGGTATAGAAAAAAGGGCGCCCACCTTAAAAGTGAAACGCCCACGGCAATCAGCGGTCAGACATAAAGCCGGACCGCTGGCACTATTAAATTTTGTCGTTAATAAAACAGCCTTCCTTTTTTCTTTATAGTTTTCGTCAATTTTCAACTTGGAAAAGGAATTGAATAAAAGACGACAAACGCTCAACCCCCTTCGAAAATAAAGGCTTTTTCTTGTTTGTCGTTATTATACCGTAACGGCATTCCCATGCCAGTATGCTGGTTGATATGGGGGTGGGCTCCATTGGAGATTGCAGAACGCCTTGGACATGAAAAGGTGGAAACCACGTTGAACACTTATTCACATCTGTATCCGTCTACACAGAGTAAATTAGCAGGTTTGCTAGATAAGAAACATGAGGAAGAGGAGGAATAAGCGATGGCTGGTGACAGACATGGAAAACACAACACAACGACCATTTCTTTTCGGGTGAATTCTTATGAAAAAGCAACAATCGAAGAACGAGTGAAAGTGAGCGGAATGAAAAAACAGGATTATATCGTCCGATCATGCATTTACAATCAGGTATGTGTTGTTGGAAAGAAAGAAACAATTGAGATTATCCGGTCAGAAATGAAGGAAATGAGTTTGGTTTTGGAGGATGTGGCAAAAGATTTGAAGTCTGAAAAACCAGTTATTTCAGAACCGGTTCTTGATAGTATGACAGAACGGTATCTTGCATTTTTGGAAGCAGCATTATGGATGCTGAAAGGTTCAAGTTATTTATGGGAGGATAAAAAGGATGGAAGAGAAAGTAATGAAGGATTGTAAAGTGCTGGCATTGTGTTCACAAAAAGGCGGGGTTGGCAAGACAACAAGTTGCGTGAATCTGGCAGTCGGACTTGCAAAAGCAGGGAAGAAAGTGCTTGTGATTGACAATGATCCGCAGGGAAGTATGACAGCAAGTCTTGGGTATCATAACCCAGATGAATTACCAATCACACTGGCTACTATTCTGACAAAGATTGTAGAAGATGAACTATTTGAAAATACACTGGGAATTTTACATCACCAGGAAGGAATTGATTTGATTCCGGCAAACATCGAACTCTCTGGAATGGAAGTTTCACTTGTAAATATTATGAGCAGGGAACTTGTCTTAAAACAATATATAGAAAGAATGAGAGAAGAATACGACTATATATTGATTGACTGTATGCCATCACTTGGAATGCTGACGATCAATGCACTTGCCAGTGTCGATGCAGTTATTATACCTGTCCAGGCGGCTTATCTTCCTGTAAAGGGTCTAGAACAGCTGATACGGACGATAGGAAAGGTGCGAAGACAGCTGAACAAACAACTGAAAATTGGAGGTATATTGATCACAATGGTGGATAACCGAACGAACTATGCAAGAGATATATCTGATCTGATTTTTGATACATATGGAAACCAGATTAAGATTTTTCCACAGAGTATTCCATTTTCAGTACGAGCAGCTGAAATCAGTGCGGAAGGAATCAGCATATTTGAGCATGATCCAAAAGGAAAAGTAGCGGCTGCATATTGGCAGATGACACAGGAGGTGCTTTTGGATGAAAGGTAGAAGTGCATCGAAGATAAAACTGACATCTTATGATGAATTACTTGGAGGAGGAGAAGAAACGAACGATATCCAGCAGGTTTCACTTGAGCATTTACATTCTTTCGAGAACCATCCATTTCAAGTAAATGATGATGAGGCAATGGCGGAACTGGTGGAAAGTGTGAAAGAAGAGGGAATTCTTACAGCATTACTGGTACGACCGCTGGGTGATGGTGAATATGAAATCATCGCCGGTCACAGAAGGAGACATGCGGCACAACTTGCTGGTCTTAAAGAGGTTCCGGTTATTATCAGAAATATGGATCAAGATACAGCTGTCCGTGCGATGGTAGACAGCAATCTGCAGAGACCTAATATACTCCCAAGTGAAAAGGCATTTGCTTACCGTATGAAGATGGAAGCAATGAATCATCAGGGAACATCAGGCGGTATCAGTGCGAAAGACATTGGAAAGAACGCAAATGACAGTGCAAGGCAGGTGTATCGCTATATCCGGCTTACTTATCTGATGAATGACCTATTAAACGCAGTAGATCGTGATGTAATCGGATTGCAGGTAGGTGTAGAGCTTTCCTACCTTACGGTTCCAGAACAGGAGATGGTGGAGGAAGTGCATGAGAGTACCGGAAAATATCCAAGTCTGGAACAGGACAAAAAAAATAAGGCAACATCGAGAAGAAAAAACGCTGAACAAAAGAGATTGTGCGGCTCCTGGTTATAGGAGAGACGTAAAAAGAAAACAAACGGAAAATTAAAACAGGATGAAATTAAGAAGTATTTTCCTCCAGAGTATGATGAACAGAAGATACGGACTGTTATATGTCAGCTTTTGGAGGAATGGAGCAATCAGAATCATTGATAAGTACGAAGGGAGGGATGTGTCATGAGTATAAGAGCAACATTCCATTATTTTCAAGGAATGGAATGCGATATGTACAGTTTTTATCGTATTCCCAAACTGCTGTTTACAAGTGAATATTTTAAAAATCTCTCCTGCGAAGCAAAGGTGCTGTACGGACTGATGTTAGACCGGATGTCACTGTCCATCAAGAACCGGTGGTTTGATGAAGAGGACAGGGCATATATTTTCTTTTCGGTGGAAGAGATTATGGAAATGCTTAACTGTGGCAGGAATAAGGCTGTGAATTGTCTAAAAGAGCTGGATCAGGAAAAAGGGATTGGATTGATTGAGAAGAGGCGAATCGGACTTGGAAAAACAAATGTTATTTACGTGAAAAATTTCAGCCTGACAGAATATCCAGATGAGCCAGCAATCTTTGATTCGGAAGAAACACCGGAAAAATGTAGCAGAGAGAAAAAGAAAATACAGAGACAGAAATAGAAGAATATGCAAAAAAAGAGCCGGAAAAGACCCGTAAATAACACAGAAGTTTAGAAAAACAAACTTCAGGAAGTTTGAAAAATAAACTTCAAGAAGTTTCAAAAACAAACTTCAAGGAGTTTGAAAAACAAACTTCAAGAAGTTTAGAAAACAAACTTCAAGAAGTTTCAAAAACAAACTGTAATAATACTGAATATAATTATACTGAATTTAGTGAGAATGAATCTTATCAATATCTATCTGAACAAGAGAAAGGGAGAGATAGGATACAGGAGAGAAATGAGTATCGACAGTTAATTCATGATAATATCGAATATGAGATCCTTTGTCAGAGCTATGGAACTGGACGAGTAGAAGAGCTGGTAGAGCTGATGCTGGATGCAATATGTTCGACAAAGACATATCAACAGATCAATGGGGAAGCTGTGCCTACACAAGTGGTCAAGAGCCGTTTGCTCAAAGTCGGGTATGAACACATCCAGTATGTGTTTTTCAGTCTTGACAGGAGTACAAGCAAAGTGAAGAATATCCGGCAGTATATGCTGACGGTATTGTATAACGCTCCTGCAACAATCAATCAGTTTTATGATGCTGAAGTTCGACATGACATGTACTGGGGGAAGGATATTCCAGACAGGTAAGAACTTTGTGCCCACTGGGCACGAAGTTTAAAAAGAGATAGTCATATCTGGCAGATATGCTAAAATAACCTTGTGTCCACTGGGCACAAAGTAGGAGGAAGAATTATGTTGAGATTTATGATAAAACTGCCATTTCGAATTATTGCAGCTCCTGTTTGGCTGGTACTTGCAGCGGTGAATATTGTGCTGGTGTTCCTGGTTGGGTTATCTGCTGGATTCTGCTATCTGATAGCCGGAATCTCTGTTGTGACAGAAGTTTTGAGTATTGGGTTTGGAATCAGTACGGACTGGACAATGAAATCAGCGATTATTACGACAGTAGTGTTTGTTCTACTCCCACATATCGGTATGGGGATAGTTGCAGTAATTGAAGTTGTGAAATGTGGATTACAGGAATTTATTTTTGGATGATTGTGGAAAATATAGTGGCGCTATATGGAAAGGCAGAAATAAACAATGGAAGAATTATATAAAGTGATGGATGATTTGCTTGAGGTGGAATTTCAGATGAAAGCAGGGATGGATATTCTGAAAGAACTGGAAGAGTTTTATATGCTGGAAAAAGAAACCGAAAAATCGGATGCTAGAAAAGTAAGCTGTGCTGATGAAAGGATATCTGCAGTCGATGAAGTCAAATATTCGAGAAATCATTCGTTATATTGATGACACGACACTTGAAAAATACAAATGATAAAAAGAAAAGATAAACAGAAGTCTGCGAGACACCAC
>ENA-OQJD01000040-OQJD01000040.1-human-gut-metagenome-genome-assembly--contig:-NODE-40-length-17499-cov-3.803707_pt1 | contig 17499 bp, 22 predicted proteins | sample MGYA00242596_ERZ504762 | MGnify/ENA primary metagenome ERZ504762 (study PRJEB26092, sample SAMD00036356) | human gut metagenome | host: Homo sapiens | study: EMG produced TPA metagenomics assembly of... | reverse complement strand
TCAGATAAAAGATCAGAGCTATACAATGAAGGAGTCTCTTCGAGCTCTTAAAACAAGCATAAGCTTTAGTGGAAAGGGTGTGAAGTCTATCCTTTTTACCAGCAGCGTGCCAAATGAGGGAAAGACAACCGTAGTTATGGATCTGGCTCGTTCGATGGCAGATTCTAAGAAGTCAGTCCTTGTAGTAGATACCGATATGCGTAAGTCAGTCCTTGTAGGACGACTCAGAGCAAAGGTGGAGGGAGGCGGCAAGATATATGGCCTCTCGCATTATCTTTCAGGTCAGGTGTCTTTGGACAAGGTAATATATGCGACAAACATCAAGGGCGTGTTCATTCTTTTTGCAGGACATGAGGTACCAAATCCTACAGAGCTTCTTGAGACAGAGGAGTTTAGAGAACTTATCAAGTTTGGAGAGAAAAATTTTGATTACGTGCTTGTCGATACACCTCCTACAGGTGCTGCGATTGATGCGGCCGTAGTTGGAAAGAATGTAGACGGAGCTGTAATAGTTGCAGCTCAGAATGTCACAAGCAGCCGTGCAATCATTAATACAAAGCGTACACTTGAGGACTCTGGGGTCAGGATTCTTGGAGCAGTGCTCAATAAGTGCAAGTTTGAAGAGTCTAAGTATGGTCATTACTATGGAAACTACTATGGTAATTACTATGGTAATTATTATGGCAGAGATGAGGATGAAAAGTAATAGCTACAGACACAAATGAATGACGGAGAATGGTGCAGATGAAAAAAAAGAAAAATATAATTATTACGGCAGTAATGATTGTACTTATTGCCATTATAGCAATAATACTTGTAAGGATTAACAACAGTAATGTCAGTAAGAAAGAAGATAAAGACATAAAGCCGGGTACAGAGGCGGTTAATACAAATTCCGGTACACAGACTGTGGATGACAGCACTACGGACAAATCAGGTATAGAGGAGTTTGCGCTATTTGGTGTTGACAGCCGCTCTGATCAGCTTGATAAAGGAACACGTTCCGATTCCATTATGGTAGTCAGGGTTGATCATGATGCTAAGAAAATCCGCATGGTATCTATTTTCAGAGACTGTATGATGAATATTGATGGTCATGGATACCAGAAGGTGACACATGCACATGCGTTTGGTGGACCGGAGCTTGCAGTAGATACACTTAACAAAAATCTGGACTTAGACATAAAGAATTATGTTACAGTCAATTTCAATACAGTCGGTGAAATTATAGATGAGGTAGGAGGCATTGTACAGGATATCGATGCTTCTGAGGCAAAGGTGATAAACGGATATATTGATGAGGTTAATAAGGTTCGTGGAACAAGCTCATCCCATATTGATTCAGCCGGCACATATACTCTTGATGGAACTCAGGCAGTTGCGTATTCCAGAATACGTTATACAGCAGGAGGAGACTATAAGCGTGCTGAAAGACAGAGGACAGTGCTGTTTAAGGTTTTTGAATCAGCTAAGCAGATGAATACAGCGGCAAAGATTAAGATGGTATCAGACCTGATTGGACATGTCAATACTAACTATAATACTGATGAGATTCTTTCAGTATTTAAAAATCTTGCAGACTATACAGTAGAGGATTCTACAGCATATCCACAGGTGTTCTATGGTGGAAAGGTTGATGGTGCATGGGTTGAGGTGCCTACTACACTTGCAGACATGGCTACAGGAGTGCATCAGTTCCTTGAAGGTGATACAGGCTATACTCCTAGTGCAACTGTAAACGAATACAGCAGTGCATTATCAGGAAAAGTAAGTGGACCAAATAATGATTTAACAAATACGGATTTTGGGGATTAAATATGAACTTCAGACAAAATGGAGATAAGTACCTCATCACAATAGAAGCAATTGCATTGATAGTTGTGCTGGTATTTGGAGCAGTGCATTTTGTGATGCCGGGGAACAATGCAAATAAGAAAATAACAGAGAGCCAGCAGGAGACACAGAATCCTACTCAGGTGACTGATGGAACTCAGCAGGCACAAGCTGATGGACAGCAGGCTGCACCGGCATTTACTCCGTCAGATTCGGTCAAGGCAAAGCTGGCTTCTATGACAACAGAGGAAAAGGTAGCTCAGCTATTCATTACGAGACCGGAGGAGATTACAGGTGTATCACAGTTCACTCAGGCCGGTAACAAGACAAAGGCAGCTATAGGCACATATCCTCTTGGTGGTTTTGTGTTCAGACAGGAGAATTTCTCAGGAGAAGCCGCGGTTACAAAGATGATGAGTAGTTTACAGTCATTTTCACAGGAGAGACTGGGCGTGAATCTGTTTCTTGCAATCGATGAAGAAGGTGGAGAAAGACTTCCTCTTGCTTCAGCTAATGGATATGAGGCACAGCAGGCTCCATCACAGCTTGGAGATGCTGATGCAGCGGGCAGCAGTGCAGGAAAGATAGGCTCATATATGGCTACCAATGGTCTTAATATGAATTTTGGACCAACAGCGGATATAGCATATGGTGATAATGCGGATAACGATACATATGCATTTGGCAGCGAGTCAGCGACTGTAGGTGACTGTGTTGCAGCACAGGTAAGCAGCTATAATGGCGCAGGTATCAATTCTGTTGCAAAGTGCTTTCCGGGAAAAGGAAAGGCTACTACAGATTCAGCTACAGGAATGCTTTGGATGACAGATAAGCTGGAGGATTTAGAGGTTTCTGATTTTGTACCATACCAGAAGGCAATTGAAGCAGGTGTTCCGGCAGTCATGATGGGAAATGTACTTTGCCAGAGTGTGACAGGAGAGGAAACCACACCATGCTCTACATCAGCTGGTGCCGTAAACTATATGAGAACTACTATGGGCTTTAATGGTCTTTTGATTACAGATGATTTGTCAGATGCATCTCTTAATAAGGTATGTACACAGGATGAGGCAGCTGTGGCAGCTGTTAAGGCAGGAATGAGCATGCTTTATGTTTCAACAGGCTTTGAGAGCAGTTATAATGCAGTGTTGTCTGCAGTTAACAGTGGCGAGATACCGGCAGAAAAATTAGATGATGCAGTTGGAAGAATTCTAACAACAAAAGGAATTTAATATATGCAAATAAAAGTAAATCCGTTATACTATAGAGTATAGCGGATTTCTGTTATATATTTTGTATATTTAAAGGAGAATTGTTGATATGTCAAATTGTTTCAGTCCGGCAAATATTCTTTTGCCAAACAATGGTATAGATATGAAAAAATGGTCAGTTATTGCCTGTGACCAGTTTACAAGTCAGGCTGATTATTGGGATGCTGTGGAAAAGTATGTGGGCGATGCACCGTCAACACTTAATGTGGTGTTCCCCGAAATATATCTGGGAACAATTGAGAATCAGGAGAATGATTGCAATTCGTCAGGGGATGGTGTCAAAAATGACAAAGAAACCGGCAGGAAAACAAAATATGCTTCAATGACTGATGATGAGAGAATCAAATATATCAATACCACTATGGATACATATCTCACAGATGGAACCTTAAAGCAAGCGGTGGCAGACGGATATGTGCTTGTTGAGCGTACTACGGAGTCAGGGGTGCGTCTTGGAATAGTAGGACTTATTGATCTGGATGACTATGATTTCGACCCGAAAAAGAAGACTCTCATCAGAGCAACAGAGGGAACAGTAATCTCACGTATACCTCCGAGAGTCAAAATAAGAGAGAATGCAGCTATTGAGCTGCCACATGTTATGCTGCTTGTTGATGATCCTATAGACAGACAAAAGCTTGATGGATGCCAGGGTGCTACACAGGAAGATGCAGTAAATATAGCAGCTGTAAAGCATGGAATAATCGAGTATGTGTATGCCATCAGGGACACTCTTCGTAAGCTTTACGATACAGAGCTCATGCAGGGAGGCGGACATATCCGCGGCTATGCTGTCGAGGGTGAGGCAGCAAAGCAGGTGACAGAGGCATTCGCAGCAAAACAGAATAGCTGTGGAGGCTTTTTGTTTGCAGTAGGTGATGGAAACCATTCCCTTGCAACAGCGAAGACCTGCTAGGGAAAATATACAAAAAAACCGGAAAATTCACAGAGGAGCAGTTGAAAAACCATCCTGCAAGGCATGCTCTTGTGGAAATCTGTAATCTGCACAGTGAGGCGCTTGAGTTTAAGCCTATTCACAGACTGCTTACAAATGTTGATGTAAAGGACATACTGTCGTTTTTCGAAGCTGAAATCACAAAACAAGGACTTGCGAGCACTGAGGGTGATGAGATAGTATTTGAGTATGTTGAATCAGGCGCTACCGCAATAAAGAATTCCGGAATTAATATCACAAATAGAGGTGACCGCCTCCCGGTTGAGATACTTCAGGGTATTTTAGATAAGTATCTTGAGATACATGACAATGTGGAAATAGACTATATCCATGGTGATGAGGCACTTCACGGACTGGTTAAGGAGACTAAGGGATGTGGAATTTTTCTTCAGTCGATAGACAAAAGCACATTGTTCCCTGCAATAAATGCGGGCGGGGTGCTTCCCAGAAAGACATTCTCAATCGGAGAAGCGAATGAGAAGAGATACTATATGGAGTGTCATAAGATATCTATGTAGCTTTGATTTACATAAGATGTCAATTTTATCACATTAATAAACAATTGATTTTATGAAGTCGAATAATTTAACAAATAATACTGTTTTACTACACAAACATATTTATTAAGTGTATAATATAAGAAAAATCTATTTCACAAGGGGACAATAATGGGAAAATACTTTGGAACAGACGGCTTCCGTGGAGAGGCTAATGTCAATTTAACAGCAGAACATGCATATCAGATTGGTAGATTTTTAGGCTGGTATTATGGAGAGCTTAAGAAGCAGAAGCAGCTCGACGAGCCGGCAAAGATAGTAATAGGAAAGGATACAAGACGTTCAAGCTACATGTTTGAGTACTCCCTTGTATCAGGACTTACAGCATCGGGAGCAGATGCATATCTATTACACGTTACCACAACTCCATCAGTGGCATATGTAGCAAGAACCGATGATTTTGATTGTGGAATCATGATTTCAGCAAGCCACAATCCATACTATGATAACGGAATCAAGCTTATCAACGGCAATGGAGAGAAGATGGATGAGGAGACAATTCTCCTTGTCGAGGACTATATAGACGGCAAGCTCCGCCTGTTTGGGCAGGAGTGGAAGGAGCTGCCTTATGCACATAAGGACGCTATTGGATGCACAGTGGACTATGTGGCAGGCCGTAACCGTTACATGGGATATCTCATCTCACTCGGAGTATATTCATTCAAGGGCATGAAGGTTGGTCTTGACTGTGCCAACGGAAGCTCATGGAACATGGCAAAGTCTATTTTTGAGGCACTCGGAGCAAAGTGCTATGTTATTAACAATGAGCCAAATGGTCTCAACATCAATAATAATGCAGGCTCTACACATATTGAGGGCTTACAGAAATATGTAGTGGACAATGGTCTTGATGTAGGCTTCGCATATGATGGAGATGCTGACAGATGTCTCTGTGTAGACGAGCTCGGAAATGTAATCACAGGAGATCATATCCTTTACATTTATGGAAAGTACATGAAAGAAAGAGGAAAGCTCGATAACAATACTGTTGTCACAACAGTTATGTCAAACTTTGGACTCTACAAGGCCTTTGATGAGATTGGAATCGGCTACGCAAAGACTGCAGTTGGTGACAAATATGTATATGAGTACATGCAGCAGAATGGCTGCCGCATCGGCGGAGAGCAGTCCGGTCATATCATTTTCTCTAAGTATGCGTCGACAGGTGATGGTATCCTGACCAGCCTTAAGATGATGGAGGTCATGATGGCGAGAAAACAGAAGATGAGCCAGCTCTGCGAGGGGCTTAACATCTACCCACAGGTGCTTCAGAATGTGCGCGTGGCTGACAAGGCCGAGGCTCTTGCCAATCCTGAGGTTCAGGCGGCTGTCGACCAGGTTACTGCAGAGCTTGGCGATACAGGACGTATACTTGTGCGTGAGTCGGGTACAGAGCCTGTTATCCGTGTCATGGTTGAGGCAGAAAGCGAGGAAATCTGCCAGAAATATGTGGATATGGTTGTTGCAAAATTAAAATAAAGGATAATGCCAAGGATAATATACATAATATACAAAAGCTGTGTGAGAATATCATGCAGCTTTTGTTGTTATATGTGTTCATAAGTAAATGAATTAAGATAAATAAAGTGGATATAATTAAATCTGAGGAGAGAATATTTTATGCCTGAAATCTTAATTATTTTTATATTATGTGCCGGTATTATTGTAATTGGCATAATATTGTGTATAATTATTAAAGTGAGTCATATGTCTGATGACGAACAGAAAAAGGACGATGAACGACAGCTGGAGTTCATTCGTGCCTACAAGGAGCATAAAAAAGGACATTGAGTTTAAAGGATTATATAATAAGAGACATACAGGAAAAGTTCAAATATCTTCCGTCAGCGGTATACTTGGCTTTAATCTGCATTGCGATGTATATTTTGGTGTGTCTGCTGCGATATCTTTTCACAATGAGAGAGGTATCACAGGCAGATGAGAGAAGAAAAAAGATAGTGTGTAAAATCTGGCATATGCTGTTCTGCGGCACCTTTGTGGCTTATATGTATACGCTTATAATGATAGTGTATTATTCAAGGGAGCCGGGAAGCAGAACCGGCGTCGCCGATATGGTGCTGTGGAGCAATTGGGGCATGACACTTCAGATGCACGCCTATTTTATAGAAAATATAGTATTGTTTATACCATTTGGGCTTTTATTTCCACTGGTTTTTAAAAATTGGATGAGATGGTTTACAATACCTGTTGGTGCTCTTATAAGCGCAGCAATTGAGTACACGCAGCTGGTTACCGGTAGGGGATATTGTCAGCTGGATGATTTTTGTGACAAATACGGCAGGAGCAGCAATCGGATTTTTTTATTTATTTGATATTATATGCAGGGTGGCTTATATGGAAAAAAATAAGATAAGCATTGTGGTGCCATGCTTTAACGAGAAGGAGGCTCTGCCTCTTTTTTATAATAAAATAACCTGGGTACTGAATCAGATGAGTCAAGCGAGTGAGACATCTGGATTGTCATATGAGCTGATTATAGTGGATGACGGCTCCATGGATGGTACGCTTGATGTTGCAAAGGAGCTTGCCGCAAATGATTCCGGTGTAAAATACATATCTTTTTCACGCAATTTTGGCAAGGAGGCAGCCATGTATGCAGGCTTGCAGCATGCGGTGGGGGAATATGTGGCAATAATGGATGCAGATCTTCAGGATCCCCCGGAAATGCTTCCGAAGATGTATCAGGTCCTTACAAAAGAGGACTATGATGCTGTCGGTACAAGGCGAGTGACACGCAAAGGTGAACCAGCGATCAGATCTTTTTTTGCCAGAAAGTTCTATAGGCTGATGAGTAAGATTTCAAAGGCAAATATGGTTGATGGGGCACGTGACTACAGGCTGATGAACAGGAAATACGTGGATGCACTGCTTTCGCTTAAGGAATACAACAGGTTTTCAAAGGGACTGTTTGGCTGGGTAGGCTTTAAGGTGAAGTGGCTTGAATTTGAGAATGTAAACAGGGTGGCAGGCGAGACAAAATGGTCATTCTGGCAGCTCTTTTTGTATAGCCTTGACGGAATAGTAGCATTTTCAAATGCTCCGCTATACATCGCATCCATAGCAGGAGTGTTCAGCTTTATTGTGGCGATAGCAGCTATGCTTTTTATCATAATAAGAAGACTTGTGTTTGGTGATCCGGTGGCAGGCTGGGCTTCGACCGTTGTTATCATACTTTTTATAGGTGGGATACAACTGCTTAGCATAGGCATTTTGGGATTATATCTGTCAAAGCTTTATCTCGAGGCAAAGGACAGACCGATATATTTAATTGGAGAATCAAATATAGAAAAACCTACAGAAAAAAATTAAGGCTTTCTTAAGAATTCTTAATTCGATAGCGCATGACATTTTTTTCGGATGTTATGTGCTATAATTTTTTTCGGCAACGTTTATTAATGCATGAAAGAGGACTAAGATGAAAAACGTATTGGAGTGGCTTGAGGCCACAGTGGCAAAATACCCTGATAAGCCTGCATTTTCAGATACTGAAAGCAGCATTACATTTAGGCAGGTGTATGATATAGCAAGAAATACAGGAGCATATCTGATAGGACAGCTTGGAGTGGACAGAACCCCTGTTGCAGTATTTGCCGGAAGAAAAATGGTAACACCGGCATACTTCCTGGGTGTGGTATATGCAGGCAGACCGTATGCACCGATTGATGCATCGCTTCCTGACAAGAGAATTGAAAAAATTCTTGAAAATCTGTGTCCAAGGGCTATTGTGGCTGACAGGGAAAGCCTTGAGCATGTGGAGAGCATAGTGGATGAGCTGGCAAAGGCAGAAGGCTTCGATAGACCGCAGATATTTATTGCTGAGGATATATCGCACTTCGAGCAGGTGTCGTGCGCTGATAGTAATTGTAAAATCAGTGAATCAGCAGGAGACGCTGTGACGGATAGTGAGAACGATACAGATGGTGGTGTTGTCGCAAGCTGTGCAGGAAAAACAGATGACAGCTCACTGGATATGCTCGCTGCAGTCCGCAGGCAGATGTCCATGACAGACCCGCTGTACATTATCTACACGTCAGGCTCCACCGGCAATCCAAAGGGAGTCATGACATCGCATCTGTCACTTATGACATACATCAACGCTTACTGTGATGTGATGCATATAGAGGAAAGTGATGTGCTGGGCAATCAGTCACCGCTTGACTATATTGCGGCAATCAGGGACATTTATCTGCCGCTAAAGACCGGCTGCAGCACAGCGATTATTCCAAAAGAGTATTTTATGGAGCCGAATGCCCTGTTTGATTACATGAATGATAAGAAGGTCAGCAGTGTCGGCTGGAGTGTTTCGGCATTTACCATCCTCACATCACTTGGAGCATTTGAGGAAGTAGGGCTTAAGAGTCTTAGAAAAATCTGCTTCTCAGGCTCAGTGATGCCGTGCAGGGTGCTCAGGAAATGGCAGGAAAATCTGCCGGAAGCACATTTTGTGAACCAGTATGGACCGACAGAGGCCACAGCATCATGCACATATTATAGCGTGGATCATACAGTGGAAGATGACGAGGTGCTTCCGATAGGCCGCGCTTATGACAATTACAGGGTTTTCCTGATAGATGAGCATGGAAATGAGCCGGCTGTCGGAGAACAGGGCGAGATATGCGTATGTGGACCAATCCTGGCGCTGGGTTATTATAATGATCCGGAGAGGACAGCTGCGGCATTTACACTCAATCCACTCAATAAGGCTTATCCTGAGCGTATGTACCGCACAGGGGATTACGGAAGGCTCGATGAGGATGGCATACTTCATTTCTGTGGACGTATGGACCGTCAGATAAAGCACATGGGACACCGTGTGGAGCTTGACGAGGTGGAGCATGCCGCAAATGTGGTCGAGGGAGTCGCAGAAAGCTGCGTTATATATAATAAAGCAAAAGAGGTGCTGATACTTTTCTACACAGGTGACTGTGACAGGAGAAGCCTTGCGCTGGCACTGAGGGACGAGCTTCCGGGCTTTATGGTGCCAAGGAAAATCAAGAAACTGGAGCAGCTTCCTAAGCTTCCAAACGGAAAATATGATATGAAAAAACTGGAGGAAATGTAAAATGAGAGACACAATTTTAGAGATTTTAGAGGAATTAAGACCGGATGTGGATTTTGAGAAGGAGACAAAGCTCATCGATGACAAAATTCTTGAGTCATTTGATATAGTTTCACTCGTATCGGAGCTGACTGATGAGTTTGACATCACAATCAGACCAAAGGATCTGGTTCCTGAGAATTTCAACTCAGTAGATGCAATCGAGAAGCTTGTGAAAGAGCTTGTGGAGGAATAAAGTATATGAGACAGACACCGTACTATGTATTTGATACGGACGAGTTTGCGAAGAGAGCAGCCATGATAAGGGCTGCTCTTGATTGTAAAGGAGGACGTAGGATACCACTTTGTTTTTCGATAAAGGCAAATCCGTTTCTGCTTCACAGGCTGCCGGCGGGCTTAGACCATGTGGAGGTGTGTAGCCCGGGAGAACTTGAGATATGTATAGCACTTGGCGTGAAGCCGGAGAGCATCATCTATTCAGGTGTGATGAAGGAAAAATGCGATATAGAGCGAGCAGTTTCATATGGCGCCGGCATACTGACCTGTGAAAGCATAAGACATGCGGCGCTTATATCAGAGGTGATGCTTGAATGTATACAGGAAGGTGCGCATGAAGCCGAGTTTGCCGAAACGAAAGCACAGGTCATACTGCGCCTGACAAGTGGCAACCAGTTTGGCATGTCGCTTGAGGATATTGAATACATCATTTCGCATCCGGATGAGTTTAAAGGCATCACGGTAATAGGCATTCACTACTATTCCGGCACACAGAAGAGCCTGCGCAAAAATAAATAAGGACTTGAAAAAAATAAAGTCTGCATTGAGCATATTAAAAGAAAAATACGGCTTTGAGCCACAGCTTGTAGAGTATGGCCCGGGACTTTGCGTGGAGTATTTTGAGGAAGACTGGCAGGAAAAGGAAAACAATCACTTGATGAGGCAGCAGAGGTGCTTAGAAAATTTGCCGAGGAATATCCGCTTGGCATTGAGATGGGACGATTCCTCGCAGCCTCATGCGGTAAATATTACACACAGGTAAAGGACCTTAAATCGACAGGCGATGCCAATTATGCGATTCTGGATGGAGGAATCCACCATCTGAATTACTTCGGGCAGAGGATGGCTATGCAGGTGCCACCGATTAGTATATATAGAGCTGACGAAATATATTTTGGTGAAAAATTGGGAGAAATAAAAGGAGCAGCAGGTCCGATAGGAAACACATTCAATGGTTGTGAAGTATCAGAAAATGAAGAAAGAACCGTTGTGGAATTCACAGAACTGCCGGATACAGACTATACACTCTGCGGAAGCTTATGTACAGTAGCAGATGTGCTGGTCAGAGAAGTAAAGCTTAAGAAGCTTGAGCTTGGCGATGTTCTTGAGTTTGGGCATTGTGGCGCATACTCTGTGACAGAAGCACCGGCGCTCTTTCTGTCAAGACAGCTTCCGGCTGTATATGCATATTCGAAGGAGTATGGATATGAGTGTCTTAGGGAGCATATTCCTGCGGCTGAGATAAATCTGGACCGGAAAAAAATAATGTAAACAAAACCGCCCGTGGCAAATGCTATGGGCGGTTTCGTATGACATAAACAAAGCATTTTGTGGGAAGCCTGACTATTAGCCAAGCTCCTTATCACACATATCAAGTACAGAAGCAATGGTAGTATCCATATCATAGTACTTGTACTCGCCGAGACGACCACCGAATATAACACCGGTCTCCTTATCGGCAAGCTCCTTGTACTTAGCATAGAGCTGTCCGTTTTTCTCATCGTTTACAGGGTAGTAAGGCTCATCGCCTGCCTTCCACTCAGAAGAGTATTCACGGCTGATAATAGTCTTTGGCAGATCATTTCCATCCTCATCCTTACCGAACTCGAACCACTTGTGCTCGATGATACGTGTCCATGGAGTCTCGCGGTCTGTATAGTTGACAGCGGCATTGCCCTGGAAGTTAGGAATATCGAGGGTCTCATTCTCAAAGCGCACTGAGCGGTATTCCAAAGTACCTAGCTTAAAGCCAAAGTATGCGTCAATCGGACCTGTGTATACAACCTTGTCAGCAAGAGCATCAAGCTCAGCCTTGTGCTCAAGGTAGTCGGTATTTAATCTGACCTCAATGCCGTCGAGCAGATTTTCAACCATCTTGGTGTAGCCACCGATTGGAATACCCTGATAAAGAGCATTGAAGTAATTGTTGTCAAAGGTAAGTCTGACAGGAAGACGCTTTATGATGAAAGCCGGAAGCTCCTTACAATCACGCCCCCACTGTTTCTCAGTGTAGCCCTTCACGAGCTTCTCATATATATCACGTCCAACGAGTGAGATAGCCTGCTCCTCGAGATTTTTTGGCTCACCAGTGATTTCCTTTTTCTGCTCCTCAATCTTTGCAGCAGCCTCCTCCGGTGTCACCACACCCCACATCTTGTTGAAGGTGTACATGTTAAATGGCATAGAGTAAAGCTCACCTTTGTAGTTTGCTACAGGGCTGTTTGTGAAGCGGTTGAACTCAGCAAACTGTGTGATGTAGTTCCAGACCCTCTTATCATTGGTGTGGAATATGTGGGCTCCGTACATGTGTACATTTATGCCCTCCTGCTTTTCGGTGTAGACATTTCCTGCTATGTTAGGACGTTTGTCCACAACAAGCACTGATTTGCCCTTGGCCTTTGCCTCATGGGCGAAGATTGCTCCGTAGAGACCGGAACCTACTACTAAATAATCGTATTTCATTGTATTCTCCTTGTTACATAGTGATAATATAATTATAAGTACATTTTCCGGAAAAACAAGCATAAACAGTGAAAATAAGTAAATATTAATAAATCCTGTATTAGAAAATTATGATATACTTAGATATAGAAAGTTTAAAAGTAAGAAAATAAGAGGAAAGGCAACGCAACGATGAAACTACCCGGCTACTACTCCTCAGGAGAATTTGCCCACAAGGCTCATATTACAAAGAAGACACTGCGATATTATGATGAGCATAATATTTTCAAACCATCCTATGTCACTGATAAGGGAGCCAGGTTCTATAATGATAATGATTTTGCAAAGCTGCAACAGATTCAGTTTTTTAAGTATCTCAGTTTTTCGCTGGATGATATAAAGGAAGTGACTCTGCGTGAGGTCGACAGCAAGACAATACTTGACTCCTTTCATATGCAGATGGGGCTTATTGAGGAGCGTATGGAGCAGCTGGAGCTGATGAAGTCAGCTCTTAAGGATGCTTCTGATATCATAGAGCGTGGAGCGGACGCTGATTGGAGCCATATGCTTGACCTGGTCAATATGAATGAGATGGAGCAGAAGCTTAAGAAACAGTACAAGGATGCGTCAAATATCTCTGCGCGTATTAATCTTCACAGGGATTATTCTCTAAACCCTGTAAGCTGGTTTGAGTGGATTTTAATCAATGTGCATTTGAATCGGGCTATAGTGTGCTGGAACTGGGGTGCGGAGATGCATCTCTATGGTCGCGGAATGTTGAGCGCATACCGGCAAATATGGATATATTGCTGACGGATATATCATATGGCATGATAAGAGATGCCGCCAGAAGTCTATCGGATAATGGCAGCCAGTTCAGATATGAGGTAATGGATGCTCATCAAATATATAAGCTGGATGACAGCTTTGACCGTATTATAGCCAATCATGTGCTGTTTTACTGTGATAATCTGGATATGGTGTGCAGTGAGGTACATCGTGTGCTCAGGCCGGAGGGCATCTTTATATGCAGTACATATGGTTCAGAGCATATGAAGGAGATAAGCTCGTTGGTGAAAGAGTTTGATGACAGGATTGAGCTTTCTGCCGACAGGCTGTATGATCATTTTGGAAAAGAAAATGGGAAAAAGCAGCTGCAAAAGTATTTTTCAGATGTCAGCTGGCTGCAGTATGATGATTCGCTTTATGTGACGGATTATGAACCGGTTGTGGAGTATGTGCTTTTCTGCCATGGAAATCAGAATCGTCTCATTGTGGACAGATATAAGGAATTTGTTGCATTTGTAAAGGAAAAGACTGATAAAGGTTTAAGAATAACCAAAGATGCCGGTGTTTTTATTGCAAAGAAATAATTGTTTTGGACAAAATACATAAAATTTAAAATAATACTTGAAGGTGCCCTTGGTGCACCTTTTATAATGCAGATAAATGATGAATCAGGTCAGTGTATTCTACAGACCGAAAGCATCAAATGTAGCACGTAGTTTCAGTTTGAAGGAGAACAACATGAAAGGTATTATATTAGCTGGAGATACAGCCAAGCCCTGACGGACTTGCGCAGGCATTCGTTATCGGTGAGAAATTCATCGGTGATGATACAGTAGCCATGGTTCTCGGAGACAACATCTTCGCAGGACACGGACTCAACAAGAGACTAAGAGCAGCAGTTGAAAACGCAGAGGGCGGGAAGGGCGCCACAGTATTCGGCTACTATGTAGATGACCCTGAGAGATTCGGTATCGTAGAGTTTGATAAAGAGGGAAAGGCTATTTCAATCGAGGAAAAGCCGGAGCATCCAAAGAGTAATTACTGTGTTACAGGTCTTTACTTCTACGACAACAATGTAGTAGAGTACGCAAAGAACCTTAAGCCATCAGCAAGAGGAGAGCTTGAGATAACAGACCTTAACAGAATCTATCTCGAGAAAAAGGCACTCAATGTAGAGCTTTTAGGACAGGGCTTCACATGGCTTGACACAGGAACACATGAGAGTCTTGTAGATGCCACAAACTTTGTCAAGACAGTCGAGACACATCAGCACCGCAAGATAGCATGTCTTGAGGAAATCGCTTACTTAAACGGCTGGATTACAAAGGATGAAGTATTAAAGACATATGAGCTCGTAAAGAAGAACCAGTACGGACAGTATTTAAAGGATGTACTTGATGGAAAATACCGCGAGCAGTTATATTAAGGAGGAAATTAAAATGACAATTATCGTAACAGGTGGAGCAGGATTTATCGGAAGCAACTTCGTATTTCACATGCTTAACAAATATCCGGATTATCGTATCGTATGCTTAGACTGTCTCACATATGCAGGAAATCTCTCAACACTTGAGCCTGTAATGGACAATCCAAACTTCCGTTTCGTAAAGGAGAGCATCACAGACCGTGACGCCGTATACAAATTATTTGAGGAAGAGCATCCTAATATGGTTGTAAACTTCGCAGCAGAGTCACACGTTGACCGTTCAATCGAAAACCCACAGGTATTTCTTGATACAAATATCATCGGAACATCAGTACTTATGGACGCATGCCACAAGTATGGTATTAAAAGATATCATCAGGTATCAACAGATGAGGTATACGGAGACCTGCCACTTGACCGCCCTGACCTTTTCTTCCATGAGGATACACCAATCCATACATCAAGCCCATATTCATCATCAAAGGCAGCAGCAGACTTACTCGTGCTTGCTTACCACCGCACATATGGACTTCCTGTGACAATCAGCCGTTGCTCAAACAACTACGGACCATACCATTTCCCGGAGAAGCTTATCCCACTTATGATTGCAAATGCGCTTAATGATAAGCCACTCCCGGTATATGGAACAGGTGAGAATGTACGTGACTGGCTCTATGTAGAGGATCATTGCAAGGCAATCGACCTTATCATCCACAACGGACGTGTAGGAGAGGTTTACAACGTAGGTGGACACAATGAGAAGACAAACCTTGAAATCGTAAAGATTATTTGCAAGGAGCTCAACAAGCCTGAGAGCCTTATCACATTCGTAGGAGACCGTAAGGGCCATGATATGCGTTACGCAATCGACCCAACAAAGATTCACAATGAGCTCGGATGGCTCCCGGAGACCAAGTTCGAGGACGGAATCAAGAAGACAATCAAATGGTACCTTGATAACCGTGAGTGGTGGGAGACAATCATCAGCGGAGCGTACCAGACCTTGTCTGGTGGTTTTGCGCATATATGGTGATGTTAGTCACGATAATAATTAAGCATAAAGGAGACCCAAAATGAAAGTATTTGTTACAGGAGTTGCAGGTCAGCTCGGACACGACGTAATGAACGACCTTGCAGCACGCGGTTACGAAGGAATCGGAACAGATATAGCACCACAGTACAGCGGAGCAGATGATACCCACAGGCAAAGCTTGTGCGTGCAGTAAAGGGCTCAGTGTTTGATGTGGCTGTAGATTTAAGAAGCGATTCAAAGACATACGGCAAGTGGTTCGGGGTAGAGCTCACAGAGGAGAACAAGAAGCAGTTCCTTATCCCTGAGGGTTTTGCACACGGATTTTTAGTACTCTCAGATGTAGCAGAGTTCTGCTACAAGGTAACAGATTTCTGGCACCTTGGAGATGAGAGCGGCCTTGCATGGAATGATCCTGCAATCGGAATCGAGTGGCCACAGCTCGTCGGAGAGTATCCGGGAAGCGCTGACGGAAGCGGATATACACTTGAGGATGGCACACCGATCAACTTAAGTGACAAGGATCAGAAGTGGGAGACACTGGAGAATACATTTAAATTCTAGAATAAATAAAACTTGCAATAAGCTATGGATGGTTTATACTATTCATAGCTTGTTTTATTTTCATATTTTGGGGAAGGGTAACATAATGACCGAATTTACATGACTTTTACTAATATATTTATTTTGGCAAAAGAAAAACTGTCAAATGCATGGAATTTGACAATAGTGGCTGAAGTCAATATGCAATAATCAATAGCAAATAAAATAATGATATGGTAAAATAGTAATAAAATGTAAAACAAACAAACTATTAATTTTATCTTAATAAAACTGTAACATCTTGAAAAAAGCAGATAATGCGTTTATAATTTTACAGAATATTTTGTGAACTCTGGAGTATATTTATATAATGTTAAATTCTATCTTTAAGGATTCAAGAAAAATACAACCTGATTGGTGGGAAGTATCGTATTTAGTTATATTTGCAATAACATTAATATTTACAATGTGGGGAACAACAATGTTACCCGATTTTTGGTCCATCACGATTTGGATTGTTTACGTATTTTCTTATTATGGTATATGTCATAGTAAAGGGAATAAAGAAGTTCACTTACACAAAAACAGAGACGATTTTTGTCTTTGATTATTGGAACATCATTTTTGTATATGTGGCTTTTAAAAATTAGATATGTATTCATTTTTGTTTTATGTTAGCATTCTTAATAGTTGGAGCGAAGGGTGTATCTATTGATAAGATTTTGAAAGTATATTTGCTTATAGACAGTCTTATCATGTTAATTGCATTTATATGTAGTCAATCAGGTATGATTGAGAATTTGCAATACTGGAAAAATGAACAGATGAGGTTTGCGTTAGGCTCTGTGTATCCAACAGATTTTGCTGCACATATTTTTTATATGGTGTTGGTCGCAATATGTTTATATAATAGGAAAGTTAATATTGTAGAACCTTTTATGATAATGATAATTGCTTTTTGGGTATATAAATGGACAATTGCATCAACCAGCCTTATCTGCATGGTTGTTTTTCTGTGTTTATATTAGGATATATTATATGCAAAACAAAAAAAGAAAAAATAAAAGATAATATATTTATAAAATTGCTTAGTGCTGTACCAATTCTGTTTGCGTCAATATATATATTTATGACAGTTGCATATGATAATAATAATGCAAAAATGGTTATGGATAAATGAAAAAGCTGAGCGACAGGCTTGAGAATTCAAAAAAGGGATTCGGAATAAATGGGTTTAATCTATTTGGAAAATATATTGAGGAAAAAGGATGGGGAAAAAGTGTAGTTGAAAGACCGG
>ENA-OQJD01000033-OQJD01000033.1-human-gut-metagenome-genome-assembly--contig:-NODE-33-length-18642-cov-3.636997_pt1 | contig 18642 bp, 14 predicted proteins | sample MGYA00242596_ERZ504762 | MGnify/ENA primary metagenome ERZ504762 (study PRJEB26092, sample SAMD00036356) | human gut metagenome | host: Homo sapiens | study: EMG produced TPA metagenomics assembly of... | reverse complement strand
GTAATAAGCATCACGGCGGCTCAGGCTACAGGAAAGACAACGATTGCAGCACGCCCTGCAGCAGTATTTCCTTAACGATAATACAGCCTGCTATGTGCTGACCGGGGACAATTATCCACACCGTATCCCGATGAGAAACGACGAGGAACGCCTTAATGTGTATAACGAGTCCGGCGAGGATGGCTTACGTGGATATCTTGGAACACCTAAGGAGATTGACTTTGACAGGATTAACAAGGAGCTTTCAGAGTTTAAGGCAGGAAAAGATATAATTGAGATAAAGCATATGGGCCGCGAGGACGGTGATATCTCATATGATGAAACTGATTTTACAGGAATTAAGGTGCTCATTCTGGAGTGGACCCACGGAGGAAGCGAATACCTTAAGGGTGTTGATATACCTGTATTTCTGGAGAGTTCGCCTGAGGAGACTAAGGCGCGCCGCATTAAGAGAGGACGTGACGAAAACGCCGCAAGCCCTTTCATATGCCGCGTGGTAGAGTTGGAGCAGGAAAAGCTTGATTTACAGAGTAAAAATGCGCGTATAGTAGTTGGAAAGGATGGCAAAGTCTATGAACAATAAACCTATGCTTAACGCATATCCTGACAGTCTGGGCGGTAAGCTTTCCGATATCGCAGCGCTGCTCAAAAAGAAGGAAATGCAGGACACATTCTCATCATTTTATATTCTGCCAAGCCTGTATCATTCGGATTTGGACCGCGGATTTTCGGTCGTGGACTACAATCTGAATGAGGAGCTTGCGACAATAGAGGATTTATCGCAATTGAAGGAGCTGGGGATTGACTTAAAGCTTGACTTTATTTTAAATCATGCTTCAGCACAGTCACCACAGTTCAAGGATCTTGTGGAAAAGGGCGATGAGTCGGAGTACCGCGACTTTTTCATAGACTGGAACAAATTCTGGGAAGGTCATGGACTCATGACGGACGAGGGCTACATACAGCCTGATGAGTCATGCTTAAAGCAGATGTTTTTCAGAAAGCCGGGGCTTCCGATTCTCATGGTTGAGTTTCCGGATGGACGAAGGGTGCCATACTGGAACACATTTTACCAGGAGGTGCATGGCAGAGAGTATCTGGGACAGATGGATTTAAATATAAAGTCCGAAAAGGTGTGGGATTTCTATCGTGAAACACTGGAAAAAATAGCATCCTACGGTGCGGCTATCGTGAGACTCGATGCATTTGCCTATGCGCCTAAGGCACCGGGAAAAAAGAATTTCCTGAATGATCCTGAGACCTGGGAATTTCTACAGCAGATTCACGAGCTTGCAGCACCGCTCGGGCTGACTCTGCTGCCTGAAATACACGCGGCATATGAGGAGAAAATATACAAAACCCTTGCAGATAAGGGCTATGCCACATATGATTTCTTTTTACCTGGATTGGTAATTGATGCGATTGAGAACAGGAGAGCAGATTACCTTGCAAAATGGGCGCGTGAGGTTGTGGATGATAAAATCTCCACTGTCAATATGCTTGGCTGCCATGACGGCATACCTCTTCTGGATTTAAAGGGACTGCTTCCGGAGGACGATATTCGCTCGCTTATAGATTTGATTGTATCTCGTGGCGGCATGGTCAAAAATCTTCACGGACAGAAGAATATATATTATCAGGTCAATGCCACATATTACAGTGCGCTTGGTGAGTCTGACAGCAAAATGCTTCTGGCCCGTGCTATTCAGATGTTCATGCCGGGCAAGCCGCAGGTATGGTATCTGGATCTCTTTGCAGGCAAAAATGACCATGAGGCAGTAAGACGCGCAGGAGAATCAGGACACAAGGAAATCAACAGGACAAACCTCAGTGCCTCCGATATTGAGGAGGCGCTAAAAAAGGATGTTGTTGCAAAGCAGCTTGAGCTGCTTCGCATGAGAAACACCCATAAGGCGTTTGAGAAGGGAGCTGTCATCACAGTAGCAGGAGAAGGGCCAAAGCTTTCAATCCGCTATGATAACGGTGAAGCATATGCGCTTCTAACGGTGGATTTTGAAGCCGGAGCATATGAGATAGAGCTGAGCTGATTTGTGTATTACTTATATGAAGCAGTTAGAATATATTTATCATAAAAGATGCGATATCAAAAAGGAACCGGATTTTCCGGTTCCTTTTTTGCTGCGTAGAATTATTAACATTCCAGTATTTATCAGCTGTTAAGTATGTGTAAACGATTTCATGAATTAGCTTTGAAAACCTGTACTTCTGGTGTTTATATTGCACTCAAGCAAACGAGCTACAGCCGTTGCTGGAAGAAGCAAAAGAAGTGGATGGCTCATAGAGGATAATAAAGAAAGAGAGGTTCATGATGTTAAATGTCATGGACCTCTCTTTCTTTAGGGGAAAATTATAAATGTTTCAAATAATTTTCTACATTCTGATACTCAACGCCATTTTCCATGACGGAATCTTCACCACGATAGAGCACACATCGCTTGGTAATCTGGCCAAATCTCTGACTTGTTTGATTCAGTTTCTCTTCGTCAACTAAGAAGCGGGCTTGCATTGGAACAATTTTCGAGCTGTGTTTTATTTCGTAGCATTCACATGTATTGAGTTTAGCATCGTAAATTACCATATCGTATTCGCCGACAGCAAATTGCAATTTGAAAACACGTTGATGCCTTTTAGCCGATTTGAATGTTTCTAAAAGTACGATGTCTTCCATCATACGACCACGCACTTCTTCCAAAATACGTTCAGAAACTAACATTTTTTCGTGTTCGCTCAATGTAGAGAATAATTCATCTTTTGTCAAAGAATGAACCAATGCCTGTGCCTGGCAATAACGCATGCCTGGTTGCGTGAATAAAATATTCTCTAGTGGTTCGGCACTTGGAATTACCGTTTCTCGTGGAACGTCAACAATCAGGTCAAGTGCTTTCAAATATTCTTTGATTTCCTCTATGTGAGCATTTGTAATACCAATAGATTGTTCTTCTTTATTGTGAATCTCCAACATATCCATTAATCGTTTGGTTACTGCTTCTGTATCGATTTTATCCAAAATATCTGTACGCTGTTTGGGATTACGATCTCTTCGCAAAACATCAGCAGCTGAACCCAAATCATGAGATTTGAATTTGTCGGTCAGAATACGAATAAGGAAACGATGATTCATATCCTCAATGATTCGATTGATAGCACCTGTTAGTTCACCTGCCTCATAGAGTGATTGGAGATGACGGAAATATCCTCCGTCTTGACAACAACTCAGGGAGTGCTGGATATTTTTACAGATTGCGGTATCGATATAACGCCGTGTGGATTCGTCATCACGGAACGAAGCATCCTCTGAAATAACGTCTTTATCATCAAAATCCAGTTCTCCTGCACGAAGTGTGCCGCCATAGCGAATATACTCGTCAATACTGTCGATACCGAGTAAACGACTATGTTCACGGAATGGAATAAAGGTAGTGTGAATCGTAACAGCTCGATCATAAAGTTCCTGATGAAGCGCAAACCAAAAGCCAAGAGAATCTGTTCCGGATAAAACAATTTTCATACCTTGTGCAGCGTAGATATCAGAGAATAGTGCTGCTGAATCAATAAAGTCGGGCATTAGGGTTACTTCGTCAATAAAAACATATTCATATCCCAGATCAAGGAGTTTGCCCAAATCACGATTCATCGCTGCCATGGTATCGCTCCCTTTTGCTTTGATGTATGCTGATTTTGCGGACTGTGATGGAGTCATTCCTAAAACAGCCTGACGCAGCATTGTTGTCTTTCCTGTTCGTCGCAGACCAAATACCAAGCATACACGATCTGTTTCCTCACTGTTTAAATATGCCTGTAACTGTCTGAAACAATCACGTTTTCCCCAGTTTTTTACACCTTTTGTCAGTGCCAGAAGACGTTCTCCGATAATGACAGAAGTTTCAAAATCTGTAGATTTAGATGGATCAATAGAACTGTGTTGTTTCAGTTCTTTCAATTCTTCTTGAAGCTGTTTGCGCCTTTCAACACCTGCAAAAATTTCTTCGCGTTCGTTCTTTTTAATGTACTTGCTTTTGCTTTTTCCATTCTCTGTCCATTGCAGATAAGGCTGCTCTTTGCCGTAAATTTTCTTCATGTTGATAGAACCTTGTGGTAAGGCTGCTATCTCGTTTTCTAATTCATAAATTCGTTTGTAGATATCCATAATATCACCCCGTTTCTTACAATCTATTATAACCCATTTTGAGTGAAACATCAATGGGTTATAATGGGTTATAACGTCAAAAAATGTGGAAGTGAAACGACTACTTTTTTGTCGTGAACAAAAGATTGTGAAATCAAGATGGATAAAGTATAATAATCATAAGTTATTTTTCTGGGAACTATGCGTATTGTTGTAAAAAACAACGGCATTGTAGTATAGTTAAAATGTATTGATAAGCCGGAAGAGCTGCTGCAGATATAAGAGGTAACAATATGGAATACGAACACATAACCCACTCCTTCGAGCCTGTCTATGATGAAAACAGCCGCATACTGATCCTCGGCACTCTGCCGTCCGTTGCATCAAGGGAAAACAATTTCTATTACGGACACAAGCAGAACCGTTTTTGGAAGCTGCTTGCGTATCTGTTGGATGAACCGGTGCCGGAGACGATAGATGAGAAGAAATATATGCTGTTTAAAAACCACATAGCCATATGGGATGTGATACAAAGCTGTGATATCAAGGGTTCGAGCGACAACAGCATCAAAAACGTCGAACCGACAGATATAAGGAAAATTCTTGCCACAGCCGATATAAAGCAGGTCATTGCAAACGGAAATAAAGCAGGGGCACTTTATAAGAAATATCAGCTTCCGCTGACAGGCATGGAGGCAGTCACGCTGCCGTCCACAAGCCCTGCAAATGCGGCATGGACCTTTGAAAAACTGTGCGCAGCATGGGGAGATATCATAAAAGTGTAAAGGGGTTAACGGGCAGAATCAAAACCAGATGAAAAGGAAATGATGATTTGGATGTATGGAATAGTTCTTTTTTACAACATTATACTCTCGTTGCAGTAGAGGAAAATTTGCTCGTTGGATTTGGCGATATAGATAAAACTGGCTATCTTGATAGGCTGTATGTTCATAAAACATGCTTATTCTACTTCTAAGGGGTGTTAAGCGGAATTGCAGATGATGCCGCATCATTCTATCTTGCATACAGGTTGATGTTTGGACTATAACAAAGGAGATTTTTTATGTCGTTTAATTCACAGTTTAAACTTATTTTTGGTGAAACATTTCAAACAGAGGGTTTTCGATATTGCTCAAAATTGAATGTTTTTGTTAAAATGCTCAACGAAGATTTGATGGCTTTTTTTGGAGTAAAAACAGCTCCGGCATGGAATAAAGGGGCAAAAGGATTTTTCCTTACTGCAGGAATTATTTCTACCTATCATTCTTCTATCGATAAAAAATCAATATTGTATGCTGGACAGGATTTAAATTCATTCCTTCCACGAAATGAAGCAAGAGTAAGTTTTGAATATACCGAAGATACAATGGAAGAGATTATTTCAGCGACGGCTTTATATGTGAAGGAACGTTTGATGCCTATATTCAATCGAGTTTATGATTTAGATTCTTTTATTGATTTTTTAAAGGAATATTCGATTAATAAATTGCGCGCATGTGATACTTTTGAAGGGGAATCTCTTGTCTTGATTAAAACAGATAACCATGATGATTTTCAAACGTATTTCCAGCAGCATCTGGATGAATTATACGCACAAATTGATGCAGGAAATGTTGGTGATGGCTATACGAAAGAAATGGCTTATGATGATTTGTTTCATGGTATTATCGAAAGTATTGTATATCCTCGGGATAAAGTATATTCTGACAAGAGTTTATATAATGAGGCGCTGGAAGAGGCTGAGAGAAGAAAAAGTGAAAATATGAAAAAATTATATAGCTATCAAATATTGAAGAGCTGATTACTATAGCAATTAATCAAATTGATTTCAATAATGGAAGTTTAGTGTGATTTCTTGATGATGAGTGTTCTGAACTTCATTTTTGAAAAAATTAAGCAATGAAATTGAGGGGCGATTATCTCGCCCCTTTATCTTTGCTTTGATAAGGTCGATTGGCGTTCTGGTTGTCAGACTTTTCCTGATACCTTTTTATTTTGTCGTGTATGGTTTCGAACTTTGGAGTAACTTTCTCTCCGTATGCTTCTTCCCACTTAGAACGTTCTTTCTGATATGCGTCAAAGGCACGCTGTGCAGTATAGAATGCTGTGTAGAAGTCTTGTACTGTTGCAAATTCATGCTGTCTGACGATATTGGATAATCTGGCTTTGAGAGTTCGGATCTCTTCCTCTTTGGTGGCAATCTTGCTTTCAAGCTCTTTTTTCTTAGTAAGTAAATCGTTTTCAGTATGGAGAACTTTATCAGCGGAATTTTTACAGAGAGGTAATGGAAAAGAATCGGGTGCATTACGAGTATTACCATTTGGGAATGACAGAAAATGTGCCGGAGCTTGAAGGTTTCCATTTCCACACATTAAGGCATACCTACACGACAAACCTCTTATCCAACGGGGCTCAGCCTAAGGATGTGCAGGAACTGTTAGGACACTCAGACGTGAGTACCATCATGAATGTCTATGCCCATGCTACAAGGGAAGCAAAGCGGACTTCCGCAAGACTTCTTGATAAAGTGGCAGGCAATGATTAAACAACTGAATAATGAATTTTCCCTTGTGATTATCCCATAAGGGCAAAAACAAGGGAAAAGGATACATATATAGAATTTTCAATAGCAGATAGCCTTGAAAATAAGGGAAAGTTAAGAAAGTTAATAGATAACTCCCAGTTTGTCGTAAACATTTACATACTATTGTTTAGAAAAAAACAGTTCCGTTTATCCCCTCGAATTTCTCCTATAAGTGAAGGAACAATTTCTGACTTTATGACAGGGTTACATTCCCTGTCATTTTTATGGTCATTTATAGAAAAGAACAGGGGTTTACGAACCTTGCACACTATACCGATGATGGGGATAGCGGCACACTTTTTTGGATGAAATATCTGCAGATATTATGTATATATTTGACATATGCCAATGCAACCATATATAATTGTTTGTATTTGGGATAATAATCAGTAATCAAGGGGTATAAAAGATACATGAAAACAATAGAATTTGATACACATTTCTACAAAAAGCTGTGGACACTCATGGTCCCGATAATGGTGCAGAATCTGATGCTGGCGCTGGTGGCTGTGGCGGATGCTTTCATGCTTGGAGGACTGGACCAGAACTATATGTCAGCGGTTTCGCTTGCCACACAGATACAGTTCATCCAGAACATGTTTCTATCAGCGGCGACAGCGGGCCTTGCAATACTCGGAGCGCAGTATTGGGGCAAGCAGGATATAAAGGCGCTCGATGACATATTCGCTCTTGCAATCAGAATATGCTGTGTAGTATCAGTACTGTTTTTCGTGGCATGTGCATTCTTTCCTCGATATCTGATGCTCATTTTCACAAACGAGCCTGTGCTTATAGATTATGGTGTAAGTTATCTGAAAATAGCCTCTTTTTCGTATCTGTTGACGGGCTTCTCGCAGTGTTATATAGTCATGATGAAGATATCAGAGCATGCAGGGACTGCGGCGGCAGTCAGCTCGATTACAGTGCTAATAAATATCGTGCTGAATGCTGTGTTTATCTATGGTGCATTTGGCATTGAGAGCATGAATGTGAGGGGAGCGGCAATTGCCACGCTCATATCAAGAGTGCTGGAGCTTATGCTTTCAATCACATTTTCTTACAGACCGGGATATATCAGGCTTAAAATCAGGGAGCTTTTGGTGAGAAACAAGGAGCTGTCAGCAGATTTTATGAAGTGCTCCGGACCGATTCTCGGAGCAAGCCTTGTATGGGGAATAGGCTTTACATCGTACTCTACATTTATGGGACACATGGGAACAGACGCAGCAGCGGCCAACTCCGTCGCAGCGGTTGTGCGTGATATCATTTGCTGTCTCAGTGCAGGTATATCAAGTGCAGCAGGCATTATGATAGGAAATGAGCTTGGTGCAGGGAATTTAAAGCGTGGAAAAGCATATGGCATCAGAATGGCAAAGCTGTCATTTTTGTGTGGAGCTGTTATGACAGTGCTTATGGCGGTTTCAGCACCGGTGATTTTACATTTTGTAAAGCTCACACCGCAGGCTGCAGAGTATCTGAAGCAGTTATTCGGTGTACTTGCCTTCTACATGATTGGACGATCGGTAAATGAAATCATCATAAACGGTGTCTTTGGTTCGGGAGGAGATACGATGTTTGATATGTACTCTCTTGCTGTGACGATGTGGGGCATAGCAATACCGCTTGCAGTTGCAGGCACATATTTTTTGAACTGGCCGGTGGTTGTGGTATATGCGTGCACCTGCGTGGATGAGGTTGGAAAGATACCGTGGACACTCATACATTTTAAAAAATACAAGTGGGTAAAGGATTTGACAAGATAATGGAAAATGTATGAAAACAAGCGTGTGCACAGGGAGTAGGTCGGTTATCGGCTTAATAAAGCGAGATGACGGATTGCCTGTCAACAATCTCAACATCCATAATCTCACCGAAATTACAGTCTGCCTCATTGTCATGTATTTTCTTTAGGAGAAGCTCGGTTGCAAGCCGGGCTTTTTTTGGTACATTTTTGTGATACAGATGTAAGCTTCGGTACGGTGTACTGGCATAGATTCAAATTATCATAGCCTATGACAGACAAATCAATCGGGACACGGTAACCACCGAGACGCGCTCCCTCCATGATGCCGATAGCACATATGTCGGCAGTTGTTACCACAGCTGTGATTGGTGACTTGCTGCCTGCAATGGCACGGCCGGCTTCGATACCGCCCTCATATGAAGGTGGATAGCTGAAAATATATTCAGGACGGAAAGGAATATGACTGTCCTCCAAAGCTTTTTTGTATCCGTTAAAACGTTTGGTGAGGACGATATTTCCCTCATAATCAGCTACAAATGCAATCTCGGTGTGCCCGTGATTTATCATATATTTGGTCGACAAATATAAGCCCTTTTCATCATCAGATATTACATTTATGAGATTAGGGTGAGAGTAATTGCTGTCAAAGGTAGCAATAGGGCAGTTGGCTGCATCCATCAGCTTTTCAAGATTTTGGGCAGAGGTGGGGAAAACCAGAATCATCCCATCGACATTCCAGTTCTTAACCAAAGATAATATGTCTGAGCTTCTGGATACTGATTGAAGCATGGTGAAGTATCCGTTTTTGTGAAGCTCTGTTTCTATTGTACCAATCATTGTACTGACATATGGGTTCTCAAAATAATTGTATCCTGAAGCATATTCTTTCTCCTCTAAGAATGTAACAACTCCGATAATGTGTGAGGAATTGTTTGAAAGACTTCTTGCGTTCATATTCGGAACATAATTATATTCCTCTATAATTGAATTGATTTTATCCCTTGTTTTCTGTGAAACACGGCTTGTCTTTCCGTTGATTACGTTTGAGACGGTCATTGTGCTCACACCTGCCATTTCGGCAATATCCTTAAGCGTCATATTAAACTCCATTCTATTCAGTATTATAATTTTTTTACTATAAAGTTTATACATAAACCACAATAAGTTTGAACATAAACAATGATGAGTTTATACATAAACCGAATACGATTTGAAATATAGGTTTATAAATTAGCATTAAGTATACATTTTTATTTTTGTCAAATAGTCAATCTGTTTTTTGTCAAATATTTACTATAAAACCCTAATTTATATGTAAAAATGCACAAAAAATATATGAAAATAATATGGAAAGTGATGAAAAAATAAAAACTGTTGACGAATGTACAAGGCAGTGGTAGATTATAGTTAGATTTAGCGCTAAACTAATTTGAACGAAAAAGAGGATATTGAATTAAGAAAGTGAGGATTTCTATGAAGAAGAAACTTATTGCAACAGTTATGGCAGCTACAATGGCAGTGACAGCGCTTACAGGCTGTGGCAGCTCATCGGCTTCATCAGCTAAAAAGGACATAAAGGTACCAACAAAGCCATTTGGCGATACGGTGAAGTATGACCCTTCGGTTGAGATTAATGATGGAAAGGATATCTCAATTGACATGTGGGAGTGGGGAAGCGATGAATTATTTCAGAAGGTTATTGACAGATACACAGCTATTCATCCTAATGTAACTATAAACCTGGTGGATAATCCATGGGAAGATTATTGGACAAAGCTTCCTCTGGCACTCGATGGTGAGAACGGACCGGCACTCTTCGATGTACATAACAGCTATCATGAGAATCTTATCAACTATATGGCTCCGCTTGATATTCCTGTTGAGGATTTGGAGCAGGACTTTAATGGAGTAAGCGCCCATGTGATTGATGGTAAGGTTTATTACATTGATTACGGAATGATGACAGGCTCTGTTTATTACAACAAGGAGATGTGGAAGGAAGCCGGACTAACAGATGATGATATTCCAAAGACCTGGGATGAAATGATTGAGGTAGCAAAGAAGCTCACAATCAAGGACGGAGACAAAATAGTCCAGGCCGGACTCAATTTCAATAATGATTTCCACCAGAATTATCTGCTTGGTCTTAATTATCAGCTTGGTGAGAACCTCTTTAAGGAGGATGGAAAGACACCTAATGTCAATTCGGATGCCATGAAGAAGGTAATGCAGATGCTTGTTGATATGTACGACAAGGATCAGATTGGTTCAAAGGATTTTGGCGATAAATGCGCAGACAGCTTTGGACAGGGACAGTCGGCGATGGTTATTCAGTGGGGACATTATTACAATACACTTAAGACCACATGGAGCGATATAGATTTTGGCGTATTTGAAATTCCTACATTTGACGGAAATCCATATGCATACAATAGATATAACGGTGAGTCAACATTCGGTGTAAACAAAAAAGCACCAAAGGATCAGCAGGCAGTTGCACAGGATTTTGTAAAGTTTTTCCTCTGCGATGATGAGTCTCAGGTAGATTTCAATCTTGCTATGAGTACCTTCCCTGCAAAGAAATCCCTTGCAGACAATAAGGAAATACTTAAAAACCCATCGCTTAAGGTACTTTCAGAGCACATTGACCACTACATCTGGCCGGGTCCGATGCCTTCATGTGTTGAGGAGGATATGAAAAAGGCCGGAGAGGACATATTCTACAATGGAGTGGATATTGATACAGCTTTAGACAAGGCACAGGCTGATATTATAAAGGATATGAAGAGCAGTTCATTCCAATCAGTCGAGAATCTATATGAGTTTGCAAAATAACAGGTAAAGATTCACTACGGAGGATTATTAATGTTTAAAAAATCACGTCCATTACAAAGTAAGAGTGAAATAATTTTAAGAAACATAGTTGTTGTAGCTATGGTAGCTTTCTTTATAGTGTTTTTGATAATACCGATTGGTATAGCATTTGCAGGAAGCTTTCATGAGTGGAATCCGTTAAGCGGAACATACAAGTTTTTGGGTCTGGAAAATTATAAGCAGGTGTTCACGAGCAAATTGTTCGCCAAATCAATGTTCAATACCGTAATTTTTTCGGTAGTTGTAATTGTTTTCAGAGTCGGTCTGGGACTGGGAATAGCGTATGCTATTTATTCAACGCTTATAAAGCATAAGAGTTTTTTCAGGGCAGTTTACTATATGCCTGTAGTAACGCCTATGGTTGCAGTGGCATTTGTATGGAAGTTCATGTACAATCCACAGATTGGAACCATCAACAAAATATTCGGGCTCGATATCAACTGGCTGATGAATCCCAAAACTGCTCTGATTGCAGTAATTATAATGACCATCTGGAAGGATTTTGGATATGCGGTTGTCATGTATATGGCAGGCCTGTACTCACTTCCGGCAGATGTCATGGAGGCAGCACAGGTTGACGGAGCGAGTGGCTGGCAGAAATTCAGATACATTACATTGCCGTTGCTTAAGCCTATGACACTTTTTGTAGTCATTACATCAATTATTTCGTATATCCAGGCATATGTTCAGATACTCATCATGACAGAGGGTGGACCGGGAACATCAACATATCTGGCTTCTTACATTATTTACGATGAGGCCTTTGTCAAATACAACTTTGGATATGCATCAGCACTTTCATTTGTGCTTTTTGTGATTACCGCAGTGCTTACCGTGCTTTCTTTCAAAGTATCGGGCAAGGAAGAGTAGGAGGAGAATATCATGAGAAAAAAAGTAAGCAGTATAGTTTTAAATGTATTCCTTCTATTATTGGGCATTGTTACAGTTTATCCGTTTATATGGATGCTATGCTCATCATTTAAGCAGAATAAGGAAATAATGGCGTTGCAGCAACATCTGCTTCCACAAGAGTTTACAATAGACAATTACATCAGCATGAATTCGCATTTCAATTTCATGAGGTTTTTTTGGAAACAGTTTGTTTATCACGATTGTTGTAACCCTGCTTGTGGTATACACCAGTACAATCTGTGGCTTTGTATTAAGCAAATATAAGTTTAAGGGCAGAAATATCCTATTTGGCTTTGTATTGGCTACTATGATGATTCCATGGTGTGTAACAATTATTCCAAAATACACTATGATTCAGAAATTCGGATGGATGGACAGCTATAAGGCACTTATTATTCCGGCTATGTTCAGCGGATTTGGAATATTTATGATGAAGCAGCACATTGAGACCATCCCTGATGAGATTATTGAAGCTGCCAGAATGGATGGCGCTAATGAGTTTTATATCTTTCACAGGATTATATTTCCGATGGCGAAAAATGGAATTTCAAGTATAGCAATTTTCCAGTTCCTGTGGACATGGGAGGACTATCTGTGGCCTTATCTTGTAATCAATACCAAGGAAAAGCAGCTATTGGCAGTTGGTCTGAAGATGTTTAACGGACAGTATTCAACAGATTATGGCGCACTTTTTGCGGCAACGGCAATATCTATCATACCTGTTTTACTGATATATCTGTTCTTCCAGAAGCAGTTTATCGCAGGAATTGCGGCATCGGCTGTCAAGGGATAGCGTAATTTATATGAGAGGGAGTATTTCATGCAGGAAATATACAGAGTAAAGACAAGTCCGGTGGCATTATCGGACAATATGATAATAGGTGAAAAATACAGGATTACAGTTCTGACAGAAGCCCTTGTCCGTCTGGAATACAGTGAAGATGGCGTATTCGAGGATAGGGCAACACAGACAGTATTGTTCAGGGATTTTCCAAAGACCGGCTATCATGTGGTGCGTAACGCTGATGGAATTGAGGTTCATACATCAATGCTGCACCTGATATATAATGAGAAGGAGTTCTCATCACACGGACTGAGTATACAGATTAAGGGAAATCTGAGCGCATATCACAGCATCTGGCATTATGGCGAGAAGGTGCATGATTTGCAGGGTACAGCGCGTACACTTGATGACGTAAACGGAGAGGTTGAGCTTGGACACGGTGTCGTTTCACGCTTTGGATATTCAATTCTTGATGACAGTAAATCACAGATTTTACTTGACGATGGATGGATTGAGCCAAGAAAAAAAGGTGTGTCTGATTTGTATTTCTTTGGATATGGACATGATTATAAACAGGCGCTCAATGATTTTTACAGGCTTTGCGGCAAGACTCCGATGCTTCCGCGATATGCACTGGGAAACTGGTGGAGCAGATATTATAAATACTCAGAAGAAAGCTATATGGAGCTGATGGACAAATTCGATGAAAAGAATATCCCATTCACAGTAGCTGTAATAGATATGGACTGGCATCAGGTTGATGTGGACCCTAAATACGGAAGCGGATGGACAGGATATACTTGGAACAAAAAGCTTTTCCCGGATCCGAAGCGCTTTCTTGGAAAGCTCCATGACAGAGGAATGCATACTACCTTAAACGTACATCCTGCGGATGGTGTGCAGGGCTGTGAAGAAATGTATGTTGATATGGCAAAGGAAATGGGCGTGGACTATGAAAATGAGGACCCGGTTGTATGTGATCCGGCAAGCCCAAAGTTTATGGATGCATATTTTAAGTATCTTCATCATCCGAGAGAGGCTGAAGGTGTGGATTTCTGGTGGATTGACTGGCAGCAGGGCAGCAACTGCAAGGTTGAAGGATTGGATCCGCTATGGATTTTTAATCATTTTCATTATCTCGATAATAAAAGAGACGGCAAGCGTCCAATGACATTTTCGCGCTATGCAGGTCCGGGAAGCCATAGATATCCGATTGGATTTTCGGGAGATACACATATTACATGGGAGTCGCTTGATTTTCAACCGTATTTTACAACGACAGCGACAAACATCGGATATGGATGGTGGAGCCATGATATTGGCGGACATATGCTTGGCTACAAGGATGATGAGCTGACAGCCAGATGGACACAATATGGTATATTCTCTCCGATAATGCGTCTGCACAGCTCATGCAGCGAATTTAACGGCAAGGAGCCGTGGCGATTTAAAAAAGAGACTGAGGAAGCGATGGAGGCAGCGCTCAGACAGAGGCATTGTATGATTCCGTATCTGTATACCATGAACTATCGCAGCTATGCCGAGAATATGCCGCTGATTGAGCCTATGTATTATGAGTATCCTGAAAATGCAGAGGCTTATGAGGTAAAGAATCAGTATTTCTTTGGCAGCCAGCTTATGGTAGCACCTGTTACAACTCCACGTATTAAGGGACTTAATGTGGCAAAAACCAAAGTATGGTTCCCGGAGGGCATCTGGTATGATATCTATACAGGCATGCGCTACGATGGTGGAAGAATGCTGGAGGTTTACAGGGATTTGAGCAGCATACCTGTGTTTGCAAAGGCTGGAGGCATACTTGTGTGTGCAGATGCTGATGAGCTTGATGCAAGATCTGTTATCAAAAATCCTGATGTATTATGTGTCAGGGTATTCCCGGAGGCTGATGGTGAGTTTGAGCTATACGAGGATGACAATGAATCCTGCGGATATGTGGATGGCAGATGTGTGACCACAGTTATGAAATATTCTGCGGATAAAGATATGTTTGTCATTTCTCCGGCAGATGGAGATACATCATTAATACCTGACAACAGAACCTATAAGCTTGTCTTTGAAAGAAGAACCGAGACAGCAGCCGATAAGGTAAAGGTATCTGTGGATGGTAAAGAGGTATTGGCAAAGAATAAATATGATAAAGAAAACAGAAAGCTCATCGTTACTGTAACTGCATCGACAGCGAGCAAAATAAGCGTTGCAATATCGAAAGACACAGTAGCGCTTGATAATCAAATCGAAAAAAGATGCTTTGATTTCCTGAATCAGGCAGAGATAGGCTTTGTGCTAAAGGATGAAATCTACGGTCTTATTACATCGGGAAAGAAAACAACAGTGATTTTATCAGAGCTCAAGGCAAAGGAACTTGATACAGAGCTGTATGGTGTATTGACAGAGATACTTACAGCCTGAGGCAGTCACCGGTCATACTAGGTGTGACCGGTGACTTTCTTTGTTAGTAAAAATAAAAAATGGATGATACTATTATAGTAAACAGAAGTATTTTTATAAGAAACATCAGGAGAAACTATATAATTCAAGGGAGGATTATGCAATGGGAAATTCATATAAGAACTGTAAAATACAGGACAACACAGCAGAGCTGATCTACGAGAACGGCAGTCTGTTTGTTACCATATTTGAAAACAACATAGTGCATGTTGCACAAAAACCCGGCATCGAAAGTGTTGCAATAGAAGAGGGCTTTATTCCGAAGGCTGCCACACCGGACGTGACCTGTAAGGATACATCTGATGCCAAGAGTACCGCAGCAGAAGCCGGTGTAAGCGATGCAGCGGTTAAAGCAGTCATCAGCGCAAGGAATATTACTGTATATGTGAAGGATAACGAGAAGCTTGATATTTATTACAAAGGGAAGCTTGTGCTTTCAGATTATGAAAAAGCACGCAAAAAGAGTGAGAAGAATCCGTACGAGGATCTTGCCATCGCAGAGCTTGAGGGACATACTGTCGGAAAAGATGAAGAAAAAACTGACTCTGTTACCATCATCAAAAAGCTTGGAAAGGATGATGCTATTTATGGTCTGGGAGATAAGCCGGGATGCCTCAACAAGCGTGGATATTCATATGTAAACTGGAACACGGATGATCCTGCGCCACATGTGGACAGCTTCAAATCGCTGTACAAATCAATACCATTTTTTATCGTGTTGGGCGATGAATATTGCTATGGAATTTTTGCGGATAATACCTACAAGACAACCTTTGATTTCGGTTATGAAAACACAGATTACTATTTCGTCGAGCATGAGAAGGGCGAGCTGGACTACTATTTTATGCCGGGAAATGATATGGCAGAGGTGGTAGGACTTTATACATCACTGACAGGCACCACACCGCTTTATCAGAGATGGATATACGGCAGCCATCAGAGCCGCTGGGGCTATTACACACAGGATGAGGTGCTTGATATAGCTGACAAATTCCGCGAGCTTGATATCCCATGCGATGTGATACATATGGATATCGATTACATGAACGGCTACAGGGTATTCACCTTTGATGACAAGAAATTCCCGGATGTAAAGGGCCTTTCAGAGAAGCTTGCTGACAGGGGTGTAAAGCTCATATCCATCATTGACCCGGGGGTGAAAAAGGATGAGGATTATTTCATGTACAAAGAGGGCATGGAGATGGATGCATTTGCACATGATATAGATGGCAGTGTATATGAAAATGCTGTCTGGCCGGGAACATCGGTATTTCCGGACTTCACAAAGCAAAGCGTCAGAAGCTGGTGGGGAGACAAGACAAAGATACTTCTCGAGCACGGTATCAGTGGCATATGGAATGATATGAATGAGCCTGCAAGCTTCAACGGACCACTGCCGGATGATGTGCAGTTTGAGTATGGAGCACATGAAAAGGTTCATAATATTTACGGACATTTTATGGCAAAAGCCACATATGAGGGACTTGCGAAAAATGATGGTGGAAAACGTCCGTTTGTACTTACCAGGGCTGCATATGCCGGAAGCCAGAAATACTGCGGTGGCTGGACCGGAGATAATCACAGCATCTGGGCGCATATAGCACTTTCGCTCGAGCAGGTGTGCAATCTGTCAGTCAGCGGACTTGCCATGTGCGGCAGCGATATAGGCGGTTTCGGAAGTGATACTACACCGGAGCTTCTTGTCAGATTTTATGAGGCAGCAGTATTTGTGCCGTTTTTCAGAAATCATTCAGCGATGGGAACACGCAGACAGGAGCCTTGGCAGTTTGACGAGACTACGATAGATGCAGTCAGAAAGACAGTAAAGCTCAGATACAGATTTATCCCATATATCTATGATCTGGCACATGAGTGTGAAAAGACAGGAGCACCTATCGTGCGCCCGCTCGTATACGAGTATCCTGCAGATAAGCATGTGAGAAATATTTCCGATGAATATATGCTCGGAAGCTTTGTACTGGTTGCACCTGTGATCGCACCGGGCAAGGAGGCAAGAGAGGTTTATCTGCCTGACGGCGACTGGTATGATTACTACACAGGCGAAAAATACAGTGGCGGCAGATATATTTTAGCAGATGCACCACTTGATAAAGTACCTGTCTTCATAAAAGCAGGAGCCATTATCCCTGTTGCAGACGGAGAAATTCGCTCTACAGAGGACATTACAGAGGATAAGATCAGCATACTGACATATCCGGGCAAGGGCAGCTTCGTGCATTATCAGGATGACAATGAGACGTTTGCATACAGAAACGGTGCGTACAATGCTGTTGAGTATACACTGGATGGGGATAAGCTCGAGAAGAAAGTGTTGCATAAGGGATTGTAAAAATACATAACCTTAAATTTAAAATTCAATATCAACCTCAACAGGGCAGTGGTCTGAACCGAGCACATCGGTATGGATTGCTGCCTTTTGCAGCTTATCATTGATGCGCTTTGATGTGATAAAGTAGTCGATACGCCAGCCTGCGTTCTTCTCGCGAGCCTTAAAACGGTATGACCACCAGGAATATATACCCTCGGCATCCGGATAAAAATATCTGAAGGTATCGGTAAAGCCGGAACCTAAAAGCTCCGTCATTTTAGCACGTTCCTCGTCTGAAAAACCTGCATTCTTGCGGTTTGTTTTTGGATTTTTCAGGTCGATTTCATTGTGTGCGACATTCAGATCACCGCACAGTACGACAGGCTTTTTGGCATCGAGAGTTTTTAAGATATTCTCTGAAATCATCCTCCCACTGCATACGGTACGGCAGCCTTTTCAGCTCATTCTGTGAGTTTGGTGTATAGCAGGTTACGAGATAGAAATTGTCATATTCGAGTGTGATGACACGTCCTTCCTTATCATGCTCCTCAATGCCTATGCCGTAAGACACAGATAATGGCTCATTTTTTGTCGAAAATGGCTGTGCCGGAATAGCCTTTTTTCTTCGGCATAATTCCAGTACTGGTGATAGCCCGGCAGGTCAAGGTCAATCTGTCCCGCCTGTAGCTTGGACTCCTGTATACAAAAGAAATCCGCATCTATACTGTTAAAAAAATCAAGGAAACCGTTTCTGGACGCATGCGCGCAGTCCATTTACATTCCACGATATAAATTTCTA